>CESD01094270.1_pt1 | contig 22665 bp, 16 predicted proteins | sample 531191 | NCBI WGS metagenome assembly CESD01 (sample SAMEA2622021, study PRJEB7988) | marine metagenome | biome: marine biome (ENVO:00000447); feature: deep chlorophyll maximum layer (ENVO:xxxxxxxx); material: "saline water (ENVO:00002010), including plankton (ENVO:xxxxxxxx)" | depth 188 m
ATCGTCTGCACCTCCCTCGTTCATACGATTATAATATTTATTTGCGGGAAGATCTCCTTTCTCTACATTTAACATAGCACCTGGTACGGTATACCCATAATGGCTAAGTGCATCAGGAGCATCATTTCCATTTGCCCAAAGTCCAACAGCTCCTCCCCCACCCATGATATAAGCCACACTATTTACTGATGCTGTTATTGCTGCGCCCTTTCCACCTGTAAAATTACCTAAAGTACCACCACTTGCAGTTCCTCCATTAGCTCCAGCAGCCTGTGTACTATCATTACTGGGTCTCGTAACTCCTCCATATCCTAAGCCTCCAGTCATTGTGGATATAACGCTAGAGCCATCCACAAAAGTGGTATTGTTTCCGTTATTACCATTTGTATTAGTGTTTGAAGCAGACTGAGCAGCTCCTCCTGCTCCGATTGTAATCGTATAAGTTGTACCAGATTTAAGATCTAACTTGCTTACAGCGCATCCGCCTGCACCTCCACCACAAGCGCCTCCTACAGAATTATTAGTGGAGCCTCCAGCGCCTCCTCCACCAATTACATATACATAAGCTGTTAAGTCATATGAAGGAGTCCAGGCCTGAGACGTCATAAAACTTATAGTAGGTAGTTGACCACCACCCCCTGCTGCTGCTCCTCCTAATACTGCCATAATTAAATCTCGAACCAACCAATAGGATCACTTACATACACAAGTTGAACGCTATTGCCCTGAGGTAAAGTACCATCCTCTGCTGCACTATTTATTTTTTGACTCCCGTTTCTTCCGATTGTTACAGTTCCTGCTCCCGCATTACAGATAATTACTGTGTTTCCTGCCGAACCTGCTGGAAGTGTAATAGTAAAAGCACTTCCGCTATTTGCTATAAGTTGATCCTTGTCAACTGCCGTATACGTGCCTGTTTTTATTGCCCAGTCTGTGTAGGGTCTTCCACTATCAGGAGTTATTGAGGCGAAAGATAGAGTACCTGAACCATTCGTTTTTAAAAACTGACCATTCGAACCATCAGTTACATTTAAACGTGCAATATCTACGGAGTTATCAGCTATTGCGTCAGCTCCTACTGCGTCATCAGCTATTGCTGCAGCTCCTACTGCGTCATTATCTATTTTTGCAGCTGTAATAGCATCATTCGCTATTTTGCCTGTTGTAACATTTAAGTCTGTTATCTTTGCTGTTGTAATCGCATTTGTTGCTAAATCTGCCGCTACGATTGTGCCATCTACTATCTTTGCTGATGTTACTGTGTTATTGCCCGGTATTATACTTGAACTACCGTTTACCAGTAAATTTGTAGGACGATACTGAAAAATTTGTATAGTATTTGCATCTTCTACATACACTATCGGTTGAGAAATAACTGGCTCTGTAGTAACAAGCCCTCCTGCTGAAGACGCGCTTAAGTAGTACCACTGTCCAACTATAAGACTGTGAGAGCTTATTGTAAACCTTCCCGACTGTGCAACTACAAATGTATTAGTAGTTTTTTCAGTAACAATTCCAAGCGCTAAACTATTTACCGAGTTTGCTTGTGCCTTTGCCCAAGCACTTCCATTATGATAGATAGCATCTTTAACTACAAAACCATGACTATTTTGTGTAATTTCTGCCGTTGTACCAGCAGCACCCCCGATTTCAATTATAGCATTAGAGTTATCTCTAACGTATAACTTCTTATCGGCGGTGTTAATTGCAATTTCACCCTCTACAATGTCTGACGTTGTAGGAGCACCAGCAGTAAACTTCCGCTTTGGCTTAATTACCATTGCCATTGCTATCTCCTATTATGAATAAGTTCCGCCGTCTATAGTATTTGACCATGAAATCGTGTCAGAAGATGCTGTATATAACAACATTTTATCTGTTGATCCTCCACCATCTACTGCTGTGAGTACGTTTGCTGAATTTGCTGCAAGTATAGATCCTTTTGCAATTGCTGAAAGTCCTGTACCTCCATCTGCTACTGCAAGATCAGTAATGCCTGTAATTGATCCACCTGTAACAGTAATATTTGAGTCTTCAAGGTGGGCAACAAGAGTAGCTACTGCATATCCTGTTCCAGAAGGGTTAACTGTTGCAGCAGGAGCGGCTTGATTGTCTTTAAATAGTTTCCATTTTCCTGAATCAGAAGCATCTCTGAATAATCCTGAATATTTATCAGTGCCTCCTGTGTCATAGATACCATAAAGACCAATATCTATACTATCTGAAGAAGTATTTGCTTTTGCTAACTGAATTAAGGAGTCTTCAACATCAAGAGTAGCTGTATTAATAGTAGTAGTTGTACCATTAACTGTTAGATTACCCGCTATAACAACATTATCAGGTAATCCTATTGTTATTTCATTATTAGATACCGTGGTTTCAATTTCATTGGTTGTTCCTGTAAAGTTAATAGTTTCGCCAAGATTTACAGTATCATTACTACCCGAATCTGCCCCTATAAGAATAGTTGTTGCAACAGCAGTCCAAGATAAAACTCCCGAACCGTCTGTTTGTAAAAATCTACCATTTACTGCTTCTGCAGGAAGAGTATAAGTAAGATCACTATTAACTGTTGCAGGAGCTTTTATACCTAAATAATTGCTTCCATTTGCAGTTGCTTCAAAAAGTTTTAACTGTCCTTGTGCTCTAATCTTCCATTCATCTACAGTAGAATTGGCATCTAGAAGTAGGGCTTTACTAGCAGTTATATTTCCTGCTGTAACATCGAGTAAATCAGTAAAGAACTTACCACCGATAATCTCTGGAGTATCGCCCCCGCCGTTGACATGGCCTATAGCGAGTCGTTTACCGTAAGTACCCCCTGTACCGTACGCATAAAATAGCTCACCCTGTGCTACCGAAGTGGGTTTGCCAGTCCCGGTACTTCTTTTGATTTTCATTGTTTGAGCCATTTAAAACTCCGAAATATCCTAGTAGGATCCTGCGTCTATTGTGTCTGAGTCGGGTGAGATGTTTCCTACCATTATAGGAACCCATGCAAAGTTCCCAGAACTTGTCTCTCTATAGACTTTAAATTGATCGTCATCTGTGTCATACCACGTATCCCCTTCTTGTATATTCGAAGAAGGAGTACTTGTGCCTCTAAAATTCTGATCCGCTAGCTCTTCTAAAGCACTTTGTAGTGTATTAGATGTAATAGTATTATAAGGTACTACTGTTACGTTTGCTGCAGCAAGCTGACCCGGAGTATCTATGGGTATTGCTAATGTATATGCTTGAACTTCTGTAATATCGTCAGTTATAGTAACACTAATAGTATCTCCAGTTACAGCAACTTCTGTAACTTCTTCTGTAAGCTCCAAGGTAGTTTGAGTACTCATCGTGTGACTTCCGGTGTTATAGTTACGTCTCCCTGCAAAATTCTTTTAACAATAGCATCGCCTGAAGTGAAAATTTCTAAATCATATACATATTGTCCTGCAGGTAAGTTAGCAGTTTGAGTTGCTGACAGCTCCAATTTTAAAGTACCTTGAGCTGCATTAGTTTTAGTAACTGTAAAAGTAGCAGAAACAGAAGAAGCAGAGTGAGCCGTACGCAGCTGTGCTCGACCAGTATAATTAGTCAAGTTTAAAGCTGATCCTGCTTGCTTAATTGCCAAGTCAAGAGCAAAGCTAGAGCCTTGGTCGACTACTAAGTTATATGTTCCTGCACTCATAAGTTTTTCTCCATGGTGTAATTATAATACAATCCACCTCCTTAGTCAAGGTTTATTTTTTGAGGGTAAGAGCTATAATTTTCCTAATACTACGCGCGTATTACCAGATGCATCTGTTATCTTAATCTGTTGATTTTGTCCGTCTATGGTGACATTATTTCCTACCGTAATTTTATCTCCTGCATTTGTAAGCAAGGAGTTTGTACCCTCAAAAGAGCCTCCTTTTACGGAGCCCTTAAACTCTGCGTCTCCCGTACTTCCTTTAACTTTAAATTTAGGAGTATTAATTGTTCCATCTAACAAGTTAATAACAAATTCACCATTACCTACAAAATTAGTACCGTCTATCTCTGATGCTTCAGGGCTACCTCTTTTGATTTGTCCCGTGTTTATATACTCTCCTTGTATTACTGTACTTCCTCCCGCATTTTCTAAATCTGTAAAGGCAACAACACCATCAAACGAATGTACCTCTGTAACATTAACAAAGGTAAGATTACTGCCACTTGCTATGTCTCCTTCAGATTCGTTTTCTTCTGCTGAGAAAGTACAAGCATACCATTTTTGCGCAACATCACTAGCATTAAAAGGTGCAAAAGTTGGAGTTTTAAGTGCCCAACCATCTACAGTGTCTAAGAAGGAGCCTCCCTCTTGGAACTTATTGTCACTAAATCTAAAATTTATACTGCCACTAGGGACACTAGGAGGAGTAAAACTTCCTCCCACAGCCACAACTCCAGTTTGATAGTACAAAGTACCAGTTATTGATAATTTACCAGGAGCTCCTGGACCTCCTTCTACAAGTTGAGCTATTAAAATAGCGTCAGACCAGTCATTTGTAGCTATACTGGCGGTAGTATTAGCAGGAGTAGCTAAAGTTGTTGCTATCGCTGCTGCAGTTCTTTTATATAAATATTTATTAGTGCTATCAGGATTTGGAGCAACTGTTCTCCAGCCATTAAAACCTGTAACATTGCCAGCAGTATTCTGAGCAACTCCTGAACTATTTTTTAAAGTTCCATCAGAAAACTTATAAGTTAAAGCTTGGTTTGGTGTAGTTGTTGACCCAGTGCCAACAGTGCTTAGTTTAAATATTTCTACTGTTGCGCTACTGAAACCCCCAGGTCCTGGGTTTCCGTCTGCTCCTGAGAATTGTACTGGAGAGGTCCATTCAGTATTAAGAATTGTATCTGTAGTTCCTAAGCCGTTTGCAGTTGCTGCAACTACCCATATTTTTTCGTTTGTATTAGGAGTTTGTGGAGTTTTAAACCATCCCGTGCTTCCAATTTGTCCCGCCCCTGATATAACGCCAGAAGAGACTCCTGTAATTGTCCCTGCTCCCGTACCTGAGAGTGCTACTGTAACGGTAGGAAAAGAGTTTCCTACTGAGCCAGGATCGTCCTCACTATTTTTATATAAATATACCAGAGCTGTCGAGTTACCTTGTATACCCTCCCTTATTTTTCCTATAGAGAAAGTAGAAGTTACTTGCTTGCTTGTATTATCTGGATCAGACTTTTCTCTTGCAGTTACTGTAAAATCTATGGGAGTTGCAGAGTAAGTTATAGCACTACTACTGTTATGGACAGTAACTGTACGAGAATTATTTGTACCTGTAGTGAAAACACCTTCTTGACTTTGGTTTACTTGACTAAAACCACTACCTGTTACTTTAAACTCTGCCTCATCAAAATTAACGGCAGCCATAGTAAGTTGAATATTAGCATAAGTTGTAACTTGAGTATTATCTGCTTGGTATTGTAAGAAAGGGACAGGAGAATTAACAACTACAGATCTTCCTATTGCATTTAGGTCTGGAGTAATTTCTAAGAAAGTCATACCATTACCACTTATTCGATATTTTCCAGACTGGCCTGCACTATCATTCTCAGATGCGGTGTAGTGAACTGCACAAACTAAGAAATCTGTATCATAATCTATATCAAGTTCCTGTGTATGCATAGCTATACTTGCGCTTGTACTTCCTGTATACGCATGTGTTAGGTATGCAACGGTATCGCTTTCTACATAAGCAACTTTTGCCCCAAAAGTACCAATTCTTACAGTATCAGGTATTTTTAAGCTAGAGTTAAATCCTGAACCCGTTACTTTTCTCTCTCCTTGAGTTACTGCAACATTTCCTACACCTGTCCATATACTATCCGAATCCGCTATAAATTTAGTTCCATCATACCAATACTCTACTCCATATTCTGAGTCCCCCGCTTGTTTTAATTGTATTAGCTTAAGTGCATCAGCGTTTGGATTAGAAGCATCAAGTTTACTAAAATCCATGAATATCCAGCCCAAGTCTGAACCGCCCGTAGAATTTTGTTGAGGCCATTGTGCGTTTGCTAAAGGAGCTGTAGATATAGAATAAGTATTTGCATCTGCTTCTGTATTTCTTTTTCCTAGTTCTATATCTGTGAAGGGCGCTGCCACAAAAGAGGTATTTGTAAATTTTACAGTTCCTTTCTCAGAGCCAGAATCAATCATCATTACATCATTTGAGGAAAATCCTCCTCTTATAATTCCGCCTGTTCGAGGAAAGTTGCCACTAAATATATCTTCAACTTGTATTTTTGCTACTGCTGCTTCTGATTTTCTTCCTTTAGCGCTGACTGTTCTAATTTGAAAAACAGCAAATAGACCGTCAGGAACATTATTAAAACCTACCGAAGTTCTTTCTGCGGGTACAGTAAAAGTGGGAGGTCTTCCAGTACTTGAAGTACAGTTATGAGTTACTTCAAAATAGGATAAATGTTCATAATTAGAAGATACACCAGAGCTACCCACAGGATCGGGGGGATCCCAAGCAAGAGCTAGCTCTTCTCCGTCTTTTCCTGCCGAAGACATTCTAAGTATTCGTATATTTTTGGGGGCAGGTACGTCAGAAACACCTTCAGGTGAATATAAAGGATCGGGAGTATCTAAAGTAAAATCATTTTCAAGAACATCAAATTTTCCTGGCTCATACTGAACTGCTACTATTCCATACTTTCCTTTACTAGTTTCATCTATAGTCATTATTTTGAATTGCTTATAGGATGATTCTGTTATTACCGCCGTAGAAGTAGAGGTTTCTTTTATTGCCCAAATGGCCCCCACCGCAGGAGTCTCAGAAAAAGCTGAAGAAATAGGAATTGTATCTACTCCATCGTTTGTAGTCGCACTTCCTGTTGTTAAAGTTCTTTCTTCAACTATTTGAGACTCTGCATACTGCAATTCTATAGAGTTTCCAGAAGTATCTAACGCACTTACTATATTCTTATCGGTGGTATCTTGACTAGCATTTAATAATGTAACCGCACTTCCACTTTTCTCTGTTTGTGCTTCTGTAACTTCGTCTCCTCTTGTTAGAGTAACATCTCCTGACGATGTTTTAACAACTGCTCTATCTTGGTTCAAGAGTATCGTTCTTTTAGGAATTATCACAGCAATAGTATAATTAAATCCGTTTGCAAAATCTGATGCAACAGAACGATCTATGGTAATCTCAGAATTAGTACAACTTCTTATTCTACCACTAAAAGGCATCCTAAAATCTGCTTCATCATGAATATTTACTATGTCGCCCGGACTAAGAAATCCTGCATTTATTGAGGTTTCAAAGGATAAAACTTCTGTTTGATTTATAGCCGTCCATAATTTCCATCTACCATATCTTACTGCTTGGCCTTGGGAAGTACAACCATAAGCCATAGCTTTACTACTAACTATTTTTCCTGTTTTTATTTGATTTTCTCTGTCTTCTACTAGAAGAGGTTCAAGCTTATAGTCTGACTCTGGGTTATTCCAAGTAACAATTATTTGATTTGCTCGAGTTTTGTCTCCTGTTGACTCATATTTAAACTGACCATCAATAACATTAGCCTTAGAAAAAGTATAAATAGGTTCTCTCTTCTCATCAATAACTGCAAAAAATTTAGAATCAGACCAGTAAAGAATACCTCTAAAAATAGTTGCTATATCTTTCATAACTTTGAAAGCATCAGTAGCTTTTGTTAGATATAAGTTTGCAGTAAATCTAGGTTCTTGCCCTCCTTTTCCATCGGGAACTAGCTCATCACAATATCTTGCAATTTTATATAGAGAAAACTTATCAATATCAGTAGAACGTAAAAACTCTCCTAAACCATAGCGATTATTCGTAAGTATATCATAAAAAATCCAAGCAGGATTATCTGTAAAGACATCTATATCTCTAAAATTGCCGTCCCAAAATTGAGGCAGCGGATTGTTACTTCCATCTACTACAAGAGCACCCGTGCTTACATTTCTGTTATACTGTGCGTTGAGACCGTCATTCTCTTGCCGAGTCACATAATTTGAGGGAACTTTAATTTTTAATCCTTGACACTCGTAAGTTCTGGACGGTACGGATTGAAAAGATTTTGAGCTAAAAGAAACATTTGCCATTGCGGTGTATGGATAATTTAATTTTTCTTTGATTAATCCTTGTACTCCCGCAATTTGACTAGTTCCTACAATTTTATGTTTTCCTCCAAACACTTCATTAAGACTAGGCCATTGAACATGCCCATCATTAAAAGCATGCATTGTCTTTCTAGTAATTCGTATTTTGAACGCTTGAAAAGGTTGATACTGTTCTAAGTTTATTCTAAATTCAAAAGTTGTAGCGGAAGTATAAGTTCCTCCATGTGTGAAACAGGATAAACCGCCTTTTGAACCGTTTCCTCTAACGGTTTCATACACATCACCCGACCCTCTATTTATAGCTAGTTCAATATGGTATGCTGCACCTGAAGGCCATTTTTTATCCTTTCCACCGTCTTGAGTATATAAGCCGTTCGGGTATGTAACTAGAATTTTTACTTCATCTATTAGAGCTGCTTGTGACCCGCTTGCTGTTATAACTTTTGCATTATTTTTTTCTAGTGCGCCCGAAGGAAAACTAATAGGCACTGAAGAAACCCCTACTCCACCCAAGCCAGGAAGTGCAGGCTGAAAAACATCTCCAGGATTAAAAGTAAACCCTGCCCCCTCATATTTTTCTGTATCAGCTTGTGTATTAGAACCATAATCAGGCGCAGCACTGTGGGTTGTTATAGGTCTGGTAATTCCAAAGCTAAAAGTTCTAGGAGATCCTGAAAATAAATCTGAAGGAGGGGCGCTTGCAAGAGTTATAGTAGTCCCATTTATTGCAGAAATTTCTAAGTATAAATCAATGGTCAGTGTATGAACTGTAGTACCCCCAAACCCTTCGTTATCACCAACTGCACCCATAAGAGCCCATCCTGCAGTATTCACAAAAGTAAATGTGGCAGTTTGATTGCTAGTATTTACATTACTAAAATTTCCTGAAAGTTCATAATTTCTAGATTTTATAGTAAGATTTCCACGAACACCGCCATTTGTTATAGTTTCTTGCGTTGCAACATATGGGCTACTTCCTGCTGTAGTATTCATTGCAGAGGTAAAGCTGGCTCCTGCAGTTCTGGTTATAACTGTTGATCCCCCTCTAGGCATGTCAGGAACAAAACCACCCCCGCTTCCTTGGCCTCCATGATATTCTACACCTGCTGCAGTAACAGACATTGTATAAGCATCGAATATTTGTAGATATTTTTTACCATCTACAGCAGACTGCACATTAAAAGAATTTCCTTGTGAATCAACAGTAGCAGTTGTGCTACCAGATGTTAATGCAACTGTTGCACCCGCTGGGGCACTATAAACTGTTTGAGCCTCCGCTTCTAAAGAATCATTATTTAAAAATATACTACTTCCACCGTTTACTAAACCAGCGATAGGTCCCTCTGAAATAACATCTGAGATTGCAATAGTTTGCTCTGTAAAACCACGAGAAGAGTAGTTTAAAGAATCATTTTGAGGAGCATACCTACGTCTGTCAGTAGCATTTATAGAGGATTCGGACATTACGCTCTCCCTACAACAGTCGAGTTAGAAGTTACAGAAGCACCAGCGGAGCCCCCACCACGACTGGTTGCATATGTATTACTATAAGAAGAAACTCCTGATACTTCGAAACTTATAGGCTGCCCAGGAACTCTAAGTTGCCCGTATAGAACAGGTACAGGATCTCCTTCGATTACATTAGAAGCGGCCCCATTGAATAAATAACTTTCTTCTTGGTCTGAGTCTGTTGAAGGATCAGGTGCCATCATTTGCATAATACCTGCCATAGCTAAGTTTGTGGCAACCCCTAAAGCCATAAAAGCTGCGAATTTAGCGACACCAGTTAATCCAGCAAATTTTGCGAACAATGTAGTGCCCGCACCAAATGTACTAACTGCCCATACTGTAACAACAACTATTAGTATCGCTGCAAGAATTTTTCCTAGTGCAGACTTTGATCCCATAGCTGCAGGAGTAATAGTAATATCTCCCTCTCCTACTTCCATTAAGCACTCTTCTGCATACTCTAAATTATTATCTGCAACATCAATAATAAAACCTACATCTTCTTCATGACAGTCGATAAGATACTTTTTAAATGAGGGATGATTTGCTTCCATACATTTTAAAACATCTTGCACAGTTTCAGCATGGACTTGAAAGTTTGTTCCAAACTTTTCTCCCATTTCTCCCTCTAAATAAACATTACGCAACATATCTATACGCTCCTATTAAATACTTATGCCAAAAAGGATATATATTTTCTCTACAAGATAACCTATTTACTGCATGATGATAAAATATATCGTTTCCTAAATAAACTCCACAATGGTTGTTTCTCTCTGCTTCTACTTTAAATATAAGAACATCATTTTCTTGTAGATCTGAGTTTATGTCAATGGGCTGTCCGCCCCAATCTTTTATTACTTCTGCGGAGAAGTAATCAAGTTCTCCTTTTTCCCACCAATCATCTTCAAATAAGGCTCTTGGAGGTATTTCTATTCCTTTAGACTTTAAATAGTCTCTCATAGCCTCAAAACAATCTAGTACACCAAATTCATATTCTCTTCCATACAGATCTGTAAGATTTTTTTCTGGCTCAACCACTGTAAGGTCCATTTCAGGATAGCTAAATATATAATAAGGTATCCCTAAAGCATTGCACTGTTTTTTATCTGACTCTGATGGCTCTGATGAAGCATCAGGATGACTATGTACTATTCCAATAATATCTGTGGTACGAAGAAGTTTTATATATTCATTTGAATCAATTATAAAATCTTTATCTTCTTCTGCGACGTTTGTGCAAGGAAAAAACTTTTTCTTTCCTTTTACAACAGATAAAACTCCACAGCCTTCTCTTGGATATTCTTTTTTAAAATGTTCTTCAATTTCTTCTAAATTCATTATCTAAACTTCCTGCTCCCTGGAAAACCTCCAAAAGGTAACGCAGAAGAGCTATTTAGCTCTGCGTGTATAATTGAGCTACCCAAATCATAGCTGTTTCCAGTCATTCTAGGAACTGCTTGATATCGTATTTTGCAAGACTTTAACAACTTTCCACAAACATCACCTCTTACCCAAACAGACGGGTCTGTTCCTGGTGCAACATTAGTACTTGGAGCAATAGCCCTCCAAATAGTAACAGTAGGGTCTGTTTCACTATGATTTCCCGTACCATCCCCATAAGAAACGTAAGGATTTTTCTTAAAATCAGGAAAAGGAGATTCATTATTTATAGTATAAGAGGTTGAATTACTCCAAGCAGTAAAAGTTCTTACTTGCTGCCAAGTTGCGCTTGCTGTACTAGGTGTGTTTCCTTGATTGCTTGCTGCTTCGGATCTCCAAAAAAGTGTTTCATTATAAGAACTACCTGTATTTCTGTCTGTTTGAGCAACAGTCTGAGACACATAGTCACCCTTAGCATAAGAAGTAGAGCTGCTGTAAGCCCCCTTCCAAAAATCATTCGTGCTTCCTGTTAGAAGAGCAGCATTTACTATAGGCTCATCATCGCCGGTAAAATAATAAGTATACGTGTTATTTGCGTCTCTTATCTGCCCGTTTACTTTCCAAAAACACCCACTTTTTTTATTTGTTTTATCATATGCTTGATAAACCCAAGGACAGTATTTACCTATAACGGCTCTTCTTGGGATACGAGTACCTGCTAAGTCCATCGGAGAAGATAGTTCTAGCTCTACAAATAACAAAGTCTTGTTACTTATTCTATCAATAATGAATGTTTCTTTTGGAAACTCGTAAGGGCTCACTCCACTTCCTGTATATTTTTCAAAGGTTCTTCTTCTTGTTACTCTCTGCCCAATTAAAGTTTCCATTTTAAAATTGGCTGCGTTAACTATCTCTCCATTCCAAATAGAGTCCCAAGTACCGTCTTCCATTTCAGTTTTAAAGTCTGCTCCGGTTTTTACAATACTTTCTATATTTGCAACAACCATTGTAGGACGAGCCATGGCTCCGTCGGCTTTTTTCTCGATACCCTCCACCACTATAGGAAGTCCGATATAAGTATTACCGTCAAAAATTACGTCTTTATTTGCGTCCCCATTCTCTAAGTCTTTTCCACCATAAAAATATAAAGTATTATTAGTACCTGTGCCTATCTCTATTTCATAAAGATCTATGAGTCCAGTTGTTACTTCTAAAGACTGGGCATCTGTTGCTATTGTATCGCTCATGGTTCGTATACTCTCTCAAGTGAAGTAGTTACAGAGTAATGATTAGCATTATTAAAAAGAAGATTCCAATTTGATGCAATCACTTTTATTGTTCTTTCATTTGGATTTGTAAAAGTTAAAGTTACCCCGCTATTGATATTCTGTGCTGTATTTACAACTAAAGCTGTTCCGGATATGCTCTCCACAGTGGGTGCAGGACCTGTTGTAACTCCTGTTCCTGTAATCGATGCATTAGGACTTATATTTAGATTATTACCAGGAACATTAGTAAGTACAATTGATGTGCTGCTGCTTACACTAGATGCTGTTACAGCTGTTGCTGTACTAGTTGAATTAGTATCAGGATAAGTGAACTCAAAAGAGGTAACCCCTTTAGTTGAATTAAAAAATGCTATTATATCATCTGCTTCTGCTTTTGTTCTATTTGTAAAAGATAAACTATAAGTTTCCGTAATTGAATTTATTCCATCTACGACTCTTTGTGAATACCCATCACCAAAATCAGACCTCAATATTTTAGGAGAACTTGATTGAGTTAATGACTTATCTGGGACTACTTTTGTTGCAGTAATATTTGTTGCTATAAATCCTATAGCCATTATGATACTCCATAAGGGTTAAGAATGCCCCCTGAACGTTTTTGATACTGTAATTCTTCTTGTACAGCTCTTGATACTGCTTTACCTAAAGTTTCGCCTTGAGTGCTGTCGGAAGTGCTGGTTTCGTCACTATTTCCATTCTTATCAATATTTACATTAATAGAGACATTATTTTGTGTTCCCATTCCCCCTCCGCCTTTCATTTCAACAGGAATATGTTTATTTTGTCCTAAAGGTATTACTGCTTCTGTACCGTGTAACATTGCGGGGTAGCCTGCATCTCGTCCCCGTGCAATTCCACCTCTACGATAACCTCTGCCGTGGTCTGGCTCAAAAATACCTCCACCCCTTGCGTACATCAAACCAGGGTCTAGTTGCGGCATATCAGTCATCCCTAAAGAAGGACTTGCCGAAGCACCCATGAAGCCGCCTAATAACGCTGTCAAAGCTTGAGCTACTAGCATCCTACTAATAAGTTGTGCTATCATGGTTAACATACTTTTTGCCATGTCTTTAAAAGCGTCTTTTGCGCTTCTAGTTCCATCAATTAGACCGGCAAAAGCATCCTCAAAACCTTTATAGAGACCATCAGTAACTACTTGTCCAATTTGACCAATAGTACTCATTTCTTTTTGAGTTTTTACTAGTTTCGCATTTAAAGTGTCTGCCTCTTGTTCTGCTTTCTTGGTGGCGTCCGACATGTCGTCCAGAGTTTTACCCCCAAATAATTTAGTTCGAGATCCGGGATCTTCTTGAAACATTCTTTCGTCGGCTTGTGCGTCTCTAAGGTTCTGCATGGCCCTGTCGGCCTCGGCTTGAGCTTTATCTATCGTATCCTGCTGTGACAAGAAGTCGTTATAGCCTTTAGGAAGAAACGTTCCTTCTCGTCGAAGCGCCCTCAGTGCTATTTCTTGCAGTTTGTTGTCTATTCTTTCAAGCTCATCTCTGGCTGCTCTTAAACGATCAATGTAAGCTTCTAATCCCCCAGTGTTACCGAAAACCTTATCTAAGTCTTTCTGAGCATCGGTTAATTTACCAGTTCTCTCTGCTGTTTCTATCAGCTCTATACCTTGGTCTCTTAAAACCTCCAAGAACTCTAATTGTTGGCTTTTTGTCTTCCCAGACAGTTGACTTAAGTTGTTTAAAGCATCACTAAAAGCATTAGTTTTTGCTGCAAAATCTCTATTTTCAATTTCGATACCTTCTATTAGGGCTGAGTTTCCATCTCTGATTGCTTGTACAATGTCGAGACCAAGTGCTTTTAGCTGCTCCTCTTTAAGTCCTTTTACTACATTCTCTAAGGCTTCTTTTCGTTGCTGAGGACTAAAGGATTTATCTTGCGCTTCTTTTACTTGCTCCGCTATTTGAAGAGTACTTATAGTGGTTGCTTTTACCAGATCTCTTTTTGCACCCGCAGGCAGCTTAGCTATACCTTTAAGAGCATTTTTTAAGTCTTCTCCTGCCGTCTCTGCTGTTTCCTTAAGATTTTCTAAGTTTTTATCAACTGCTTTTATAGCATCATTTGCTTCTTCAATTTTTTCAAACTCTTTTAGTTTACCCGCAACCATATCCATTTCAAGTAATCGCTGCTCTAAACCGTCTGCAAAAGTAACTTGTCCTATAAAAACTTCGCCTTCTTCTAAACCAATTAACTTTTTAACTCTATCAGGGAGTTTATTAAGTAAAGCATTTATACCGTCGATAACAAGATTAACACCAAACTGTACGCCCTTTGCTATACCAGCTATAAAGCTTATAAAATTCTTAAGCACAGTTGCAGGTGCTTCAGCCATTTGTTTTAAGCCAGTTAAAACTGTACCAACTACAGCAAGAACTACAGTAGCTTTTCCAGCCATACTAAAAGCTTTCGCAGCTCCTCTTGCTACTTTGGTCGCTAGACGATAAGGAGCAATAATTGCTGTTTTAATACTTTTTCCGAGTATTTTTGTTCCTCGTGTTGCCTTTCCGTAACCCGACTGTAAAACTTGAAAAAAGGTTCTTGAGGTTCTTTGACTTTGCTCAAAAGAAGATTTAAAATGCTTAAATCTTTTTATATCTTCTCCTTTAAAAATTCCACTTACAATTTTACCGTGCTTTTTATATTGTGCCTCTGCTCTGTCCAAGGCTGCTTGTAGTTTTTTTGCGTCTCCTCTTCCTAGCGTTTCGCCTCTTGCTACTTTTCCTACTATTTTACTTTTGCTTCCTCCTTCAACAAGCTGCTTTGCAATTCCAGTGGTTTTCTTTAAAGCTTTGTCTTTAATATCCGCTAGAGTTCTTTTCGTTTCCTTTAGCTTCGCATTATAGGCGGACCAGTCATCTATAGCATCCATTACGCCTGCGCTAGAACCCTTTCCAAAATCTAATACTTTATCGGTTAGTTCTTGTACACCGGGAATGCTTTTAATTATTGAAGCCGCTAATAGGCCAAAAATTACAGCAGCTAATTTTGCGTTTTCAGCTAAGAAATTTGCAAGAGTATTAAATGCAGGAAGAAAAAATTCAGTAACTTGCTTTACTATTTCTTCGAAGGTTTTTTGAAGTCTAACATAGGGATTTTGAATTGCATCTGCCTCTCCAAACTGTTCATTTAACTGTCGTTGAGTTTCGAGTAATACTGCTTGGCTTCTCTCAAAAGTTGTTAAATCTTTTGCATTTTTTCCTATGGCTTCTCCATATCGTTGCGTTGCTTCTTCAAGTCTTAATGTTATACCTAATTCGTCTAAAAGTTCTGGTTCTGCTTTTGATGCACCTCGAACAAGTCTATCAAAAGCATCCTCGAAACCAACGCCTAATGCTGCAGAAGCTTTTTGTGCTCCAACAGCTAAATCTTCCATTTGCTTGCCTGAGAAACCTTTTGCAACTCCAATAGCAGTTGCTGCAGCTGCTTCTCTAAAGCCCAGCATTCCTCCTGATGCTTCTTGTAATCTTTTTGTTAGAGTACCCATTGCAGTACCTGTACTGGCTGCAAAAGATTTTTGACTCTTCTCTAAGTTTGCGACATCTGCCGCTCGTTTAAAGAAATTAAATGCCGCAGTCAGGGCAAAGACATTAGCTGCAAGAGTTGCATAGGCGGGAACAAGACCTCCCGATATGCCTTGCATCATTTTTGCATTGTTTTTCGTAGAGTTTGCAGAAGTTTGTGCAGCACCTTTTAATCTTCGGTCTGAAGTTTGAGCAGCTCTGCCCATTCTTTCTAAGCCGTCTGCAGCACCTTGAGCACCTAAACCAACTTTTTTGGTAGTGCCCTTATCATCTACCTTTACGTCTACTGTGACCTTATCTTTTGCCATTATCCCTGCACATTATGGGTGTAAGTTTTACCTCCACCGCTTTTTCGTTCGTCTTTTTTACGTCTTCTCTCTTGCTCTTCCATTCGTTTCTTTTGAATAAAACTATCATATATCTTCATGAAGTATAAAATTTCTTGAGGATTGTCAATTTCATATAGACTAAACAGTTGGTCTGTTTCTATCCAGTTTTTCCCCATGTAAGTACCAGACATTCCCTCCCATCTTTCTGAAACTAAATCAGACATAAAAAATGCCATTTGAACTTCCTCTGGAAAAGCAGAGGCTTCAAGTGGCATTCTTTTTGGGTCAGGTTCTTCACCTAGCTGTTCACATATACGTAGGTACTTTTCTACATCAATAGTTGATGCCTCATTTACATAACGCTCAAGTAGCTTAATTATTTCTGCTACTTGTTCCTCGTAAAATTTTCAAGGTCACCGACCATTTCCGTAACCCAAGAATCAAAATCAGACCCGTTTTGCATTAACGTTTCTGCATTGTCTTGTGTATATGGCAGTTCATCATCAGGATCAAACTGAGAAACATCCACCAAAAGAAGCTCTTCTAAGTATGAATATTTTAATCCTTTCCATCCTTTAATAACTGCTGCTGAGTATTCTACTAAAAATTTATCATCATCTAACTCTTCTACGGGTTGACGTGTTTTTTTATCCCACCGTGTTGATAAACATTTTTTCCTAAGTTTTAAAAGACCTTCCCTTGCCAGAAAACATAAATCTACTGTAAAACCTTCATACCCTGGATAATCAAAGGTAATTGTTTTGCTTGGAGTCATTAGACTCTTTAATGGAACTGGCTCTTTCTTAGGTGCTGTTTTTGTATCGGTCATTTTAGATAAATCCTTATTTATAAAAGTAAATTATACGGGAAAAGACAATAAATGTCAAGAATTATTTTTGTAGGGTGAGTGAAAAAAGGGGCCGAAGCCCCTTTCCCCTTTATGCGTAATCGTCTACTGGGAAGTAGGTGATTGCACTAACTTCGTCGGCTGTTCCGAAGTCTGTCGGAAGTGCGGTAAAGTTTGTTTCTAGCGATAGAACGTCCTCTATCGAGTGAGTTGGTACTTCAATGTGTGCTGTCGGGAACGCAATCTTTAGTGCAGGTTCATTACTACCTGAAGTTGCTGCAGTTGCGCCACCAATATCCATTGTTACTTTAAATTTGTTCACAACTTTGGACATTGCACCAGTACCTACTAAGTCATTAAAGAACTGTCGTGAAGTACCTGACGTAATATCTGCGTCCTCCAGAGTTAAGTAACAAGTAGCGTTACCAGTAGCAGCTCGGTTTCCAGTTACGTGTTCGAGCGGCTTGTTAATTGCACCTAATTCTTCCGGTACTAAGTATGTTACATTGTTTCCAAGTGTAAAACTTCCACCTGTCAGTACAAGGCTGTACTTACCATTACATGCTACTAGATTACTTGCACTAAACGACCCCGAAGCCGCGGACGTATTCAATGCACCAATAGTAAATGTATTAGTAGCAACTGCTGTAATAGTATGAGCAATATTTTGAAGAACATCAGTTCCTCCAGACGTTATTGCACAAGTACCTGTTATAAATACTACATCGCCCACTTTAAATCCGTGTGCTGCTGCAGTAGCAACCGCAGGATTAGCTTTAGTAAGTCCTGTAATTGACACAGAGTTTCCTGGAAAAATTGTCGGAGTTTTATCACTGTTGTCTGCTGCTTCAATATCTACAGAAGTTAGTCGGTTTCGAATAAAGTTCTTAGTACTAGTAGTACCTTCATCGATTGCTTGGGTGACATTTGCTGTTCCAAGCTGGCCGCTTCCTGGCAAAGATTTAATTAAGTGAATTGCTCTACCTGCTGCATTGGCGGTATCAATAAAGATGTCACCAACAACCATTGTAGAACCATCTTTAGTTGCATTACCTACAGTAGGTCGAACACTATTAATAATAACTGAGCCTGAATGATCTTGAATTTCTTTAGCAAACCCGCTCCAGTTAAGAGTAGCAATACCATCAACATCAAAGTCTACAGAAACTTCGTTTACAACCGCTTCTGGCATACGATATACAAGAGGGTTGGAAGTAGCTGTATCAATTACGAAAAAGATGGTGAAACCTGTCAATGCCGCTCTGTTAGATTCAGCAATACTAATTACCGAGGTTGCGGCTGCTGGTGTAATAACTTCACCGCCCGAAACCGCAGGGTTTGTAGCTCGGGTAAAGCCACTTCCTGTTGTATAAGTATCTGCGCCAAACATAGCTGCCCACAAACACTCTTCTACCGCATGGGTTTCGGTAGCATCAGAGGCTGCTCGCGTTCCCGCAGGAGTAGCAGAGCCAGCTTTAGATACAAAAGGACGAATATATGTTGAAAAAGACCATTCGGCAGGTGCCAATGAGTCTGTAAACATACGACGACCTCGTCTACTGATACCTGCTGTACTTTCCATTTCCGCGAGAGTTATCTCAGAAGTATTTGTAGTTTGCGAGAAGCTGTATCCATCAAGTACGGGAACTTCCCACAGTTCACCCTTACCTAAATTCGCAGCTGCCTCTGTATTATCAGCAACGTTACGAAATTGTATGAACATTCTCGTATCACGGCTAAAATATAGTTGTTGTGCCATGGATTATCTCCTATGAACTTGAAAAGACAGGGTCGTGAACGTTTGTTCGTGCCCGTATTTTCTAATAACGAACCTCTATAAGTATTTCTCCTACCCCTAGAGGATCTAGTACACCTTCATCAGTATCTATACTAACTATAGTGATTTGTTGAGTATGCTGCTCTAGCCCATTTCTATCAAAGTATTGTAACCTACCATTTTCTTCTATTACGGTTTCTACATCTTCTAGCAGCTCGTCTAAAGCAGTAACTGAATCTTCTTGATTTACATAACAGCGAACTGTTACATTCAAAAATCTATCTTTATAGCCTCCTGTTTGGTATTCCCTTGTTTCACCTCCTGCATTTAAATGTACTGCGGGAAACTCTTCAACTTCGTCCCAAAACTTTAACCGAGGACTTGTTTCAGCAATTGATTGATGGTATAATCCTCTCCCATCAATTTCACCGATTTTTTTGGCTAATGCGGTTGTGATTCCTGCTCTTCGAGAGGTATACTGCCTTTCATTTGCCATTATAATCTCCTAGTATAAAATCTTCCTAATGCCATATTTGCAGCGACTTCTCTTATAGAAGTATCTATCAATCTTCTTGGATCCCTTTCGCGGCTGGCCCAAGGAGCGCTACCTTCGCCCTGTTCAAAAACTTGATACGGGTCTTTTTGATATTTATAGCCAAAACTAGGAAACCCTCTTTTTGTGCTAATAACATTCATTATCTCTACACTTTCTGCAAATCTACCGCTTCTACTTTCCAATGCAGGAGATCGCATATTCTTTTTTACTACATCTGGCAACCTTTTATTAAGTATAGCTAAAAGAGAAAACATACTCCCCGAGCTTTTAGTATCAAACATAGGAAGTTTAACTTTTTCCGTATCTTTAAAAGGCTTTGCTCTTGTTGTCTTTGCCTTCTTTTTCTTTCCCTCTGTTTTTGTAGTACCAGTCTTTACTTTTTTAGCTTTAAAGGTTGCTCTTATCTTCTTATTTTTTGCTGCTGCTTTTCCAAAAGGGTTTAAAACAGTTTTTCTAACCCGTTCTTTCTTAGAGTCTGAACCTTTTTGGTCATAAAATGTTTCTGCGCCTAATCTATCTAATAATGTTTGTAGATCTTTTGTTAGTTGTAGAATAATATCTTTTTCTGATCCTCCACCCTTTGCTTTGTTCAGTCTACTACTTTCCAAAGAGACGGATAAAGTATCAATAGGATCTCTTGCATTTTTTACAAGTTTAATTTTTAAATCGCCTAATAAACTTTTTAATACCTTTTTACTGTCAGAGTTTAGTCCTGTACCAAACTGAAATAAGGCATCCTCTACTGCTTGTTGTCTTTGCTCCGAAACAGCAGAGCCCGCATCATGACCAATATCTAAAAAGTTACTCGTAGGAGCAGCTATCTGACTTTTTGTTCTGCCCGAATTAAGTACTTTTATTTGAGCTTTTATTTGATCTATTAAGTTTTTTTGGTGTTTTGCTTTTATTCGTCTAAAAGTTGCAAATACACTCGTAGTATTTGTGCCTTGGTTTGCAAGAACAAAACTAAACCTTCTTGGGCCTCCCTCAATACCTGTTACTTCTGTTTTGGTGGCTTTATAATTTTTAAACTCGTTGTAGAGTCCTTGACACATTAAAGGAACTTCTGTTTCAATTATAGTATTTAAACTTTTTGCTAGCTTTCCTTTTTTATCGCCTGCTCCTCTAGCTATTAGCTCTCTCTTTACTTGAGTTTTAATTCTTTGTTCGCTAATATGTATATGGTGGTCTAGCTTGTCCGAAATTTCTTTTCGGTACGAAGGAGAAGTATCCTTCAGTCTTTTTTCTAAAAGCGCTTGTAATTTTGATAAGTCTGCTTTTGCCATTAAAAGTTTTTATATAAGTCTAAGACTCTCTTAATGTGATCTGGAAAAGAGACATTATTGTTTTGGGTACTACTTGAAGGATTTTGTAAACTTGCACCCGCTATAGACTGTCTTTGCTTGTGCTCGTCCTTTAAGTAGTAAGTAACTAAATCAATAACTGCGAGCTTTAAATCTGTAGGTATTACATCATATCCTGCGGTATACACTACCTTTACTGTTTCTACTCCTACAGGCCAATTTCTGTAGCCTGCACTTGTAGTTCTGTATACACAGTCTGTTGCCTTATTTAAGGCATACTCTTGAGACCCTGTAGTAAGAGTTTTAAGAGTTCCCCCATATGTTGTAGCCTCTTGTACACTTACAATATTATTTACGGGACTTTCTGTTAATTGAACTATATAAGTACCCCAATCAATAGTAAAAGTCTCTGTTTTATTTGAAGAATAAAAATCTACAAAACTGTTTCCGCAATAAGTTTTTACTAATTGACTTACTGAAGGTATTAATACATTCAGACGAGCATCATCTTTTGGTTGAGATATGCCCTCTGCTGTTTTATACTGCTGTAATGTTATTAAGTCAGCCATAAGTAAATTAGTAAAAACTTAGGGGAGGAAATCCTCCCCCAGTTTCCATGATTACCAAGGTAATCAGTCGTATCAATTACTGATACTCGATTCGTACTGCAGGCTCATTGTTAGTTGTGCCAGCAACCAACTCGTTAAATCCGAGAGATTGTGCGGCAACAATGGCTGTGCGCTGACCCGCTACTTCGTAGTCGGTCTCAATGCTAACACCCTTCAGTCGAGGTACAACATAGTTGCGTACGTTTACGGCAACAGCAGCGGTTCCTGCAAAGGCTCCACCTTCCTTCGTACCTTGAGCAAGTGCATCAGTAGCAATTACAGGTGATCCGTAAATGCTTCCAACTTGACCAACCAGCTTCATTGCTGTGTCGGAACCAACTTCTGACACATCCTGGAATGCGGCATCGGCAATAAGGTTGTAGTACTGGTCAATACCAACGATGTATGCAACATCAGTAGGGCTCATACCATACTTGCCCATCTCAGATCGGATGGAAAGCAAGTTTGCGCCTGTGATTGCATCGGAAGTACCAGATGCATCAGGATCAGTTACAAGAGCAGAATCTGCTGCGAGGAAAGATCCAGAACCGTCAGTACCAGCTCCACCAACAAGACCTACGAAAGAAGAGTTTCCAACCATAATGGCTGAATCAATTGCTTTCGCATGTGCTCTTGCAAGAGCGGAAGTAATGATAGGAAGAACGCTAATTACAACCTGCTCATCAGTATCGTTAGCAATAAACGTACCTGATACAAGTCTGTAAGCCTGTAACAACACGCGGTTAACGTTGTAGTTGTTATCAGTAGCACCAGCTTCTTCTAACAGGTTACCCGCAGTTTCCAAACCAGTGTTGTTCCAGTTTGCGTTCTCAGTATCGGGTGCGATGGGTAGTACAGTTGCACCAGATGCTACAGCGATTTCGCGGAAGAGAGGAGCAACCTTCTGCTCAAGTCTTACTTCCTCTTCAAAAGCTGCAGAAACATTTACGTCGATACCAGCTGCGCTAGTAGCATCGTAAGTTACGCCGGCTTTTTGTAATACTTCTTTACCAAAGCCAGTATCCCACCCTTTACGAGTAATTTTACCAAGAATATGAGCTTGGAGGAAATCCTTGCCAAACTTGGTTAGGTCGCCGCGATCACGATCGGAAAAAACACGCTTAGAATCACGCATCTTTTCAATTTCTTCGGCTTTTTCTTTGAGGTCGGCTTCATGCTGCTTGATGACTTCATCCATCTTAGCATCTTTTTCTGCCAACTTAGCCTCAACATCAGAAAGCAAACGCTCAGTTCCAGACTCAACGCCTGTAACTATAGCTTGCTTAACTTCTGTTTCTTGCTGAGCTTTAGCTTCTGCTTCCGCAGTAGCTTTTTCTTCAGCCTCTTTTTGTACAGCCTCATCGGCTGCTTTTTGCTCGGCTTGCTTCATGGCTATCTTAGCAGCAGTTTCCTC
>CESD01008975.1_pt1 | contig 22608 bp, 31 predicted proteins | sample 531191 | NCBI WGS metagenome assembly CESD01 (sample SAMEA2622021, study PRJEB7988) | marine metagenome | biome: marine biome (ENVO:00000447); feature: deep chlorophyll maximum layer (ENVO:xxxxxxxx); material: "saline water (ENVO:00002010), including plankton (ENVO:xxxxxxxx)" | depth 188 m
TTAACCTCTATGGGTATCTGTACAATGGCATTCAACTTGAACGGTTTTAACTTCAACCAATCAGTTGTTGATGTTAATGGTAAAGTTATCCCTACATGGGGAGACGTTCTAAACAGAGCAAACCTAGGTATGGAAGTAATGCACGAGCGTAACGCTCACAACTTCCCACTTGACTTAGCATCTGCTGAGACAACAGAAGTAGCATTAACTGCTCCATCAATCGGATAATACATTTGTCCACGATCAAAGACCTCCTATTTACAGGGGGTCTTTTTTTATGCTATACTGAGGGAAATCCGACTTTCTGTGCCCAGAAAAGTGGAAAAAATATTTCGGGTATTTTTTGCCCACAGGGTTTTTTCAATAAATAGTAGTGTACACGAGGTTACAAAGATGAAAACTATCGAAGAACACATTCAGTATGACTTAGACCACGTAAACGACCCAACAGTTTCTAGTGCTGCTAGAAGGCACTATAAAGTAGAGTTGGAGGAGTTACAAGAGTACGCTGAACACCATAAAAAAGAGATCAAGGCGGGAGACCACCATGACCCAAATGCTTTAGAGCTATTTTGTGATTTACACCCAGATGAACCTGAGTGTCTAGTATATGATGATTAAATGAACTTTATTGGCATATATGATGACATTTTGACTGCCGATGATTGTAATGTCATAATTCAATATTTTAACAAGAATCCCGACAAGGAAGCGGGACAGATAGGGTATGGTTTTGTCGATCCTGAGTTAAAGGACTCTACAGACGTATATACGCGATTTTCAGAGTCCAGTTTTACTCATAAGATAATCTATGGTGCTTTAGTGAAGGCATTTCAGAAATACGAGAAAGAACATAAAAATTTACAATATACTGACCGATTTTCGTTACACGACAGTTTCAACCTACAGCACTATAAACCAAAAGGAGGTTTTAAGTTGTGGCATCATGAAACGACTAATTTTACGAATTATCCAAATCCCCAAACAACTCGTGCCTTGGCATGGAGTATATTTCTAAATAATTGCTCAGATGGAGGAACAATGTTTCTTGAGCAAGGGTTTACCATGGAAGCGATTGTGGGGAGAATAGCACTTTGGCCTGCTGCGTGGACACATGTTCACAAAGGGCAGATATCAGAGATCGAAGAGAAATACATAGCTACTGGTTGGTTTAATTACGAGACTCCATGAATTTTACGGTTTACTCAAAAGACGGTTGCCCCTTCTGTGACCGCATCAAACAAGTATTGACACTTGCCAAATTACAACATGTGGTATATGATCTGAATACGGACTTCAACAGACTAGAGTTTTACGAAGAATTTGGCAATGGGGCAACATTTCCTCAAGTCACTGTAAACGGTAAAAAACTCGGTGGTTGTACCGACACAGTAAAATACTTAAGAGAGCACAACTTTGTCTAAATCTTATGACGATATCTACGAACTTGCCGAAAGAGCATTGGACGTAGCAATACTGGAGAGGAGATTCCTCTTCAAACTATATCCCCTTCTAACGCACTCTAAAGCGACTAGGAAGGCGACATTAGAGTTTTTAGAGTCAACTACCGCTAAAGCGATAGAAGAGACCGCACACGACCTTGAGGAGTACATCAAGGGTGGTAAAGACTCTGAACATACGCAAATACGTGAAGCGTACCACTTCCTTAGCAAACCAGAAGCAAGGAAAATTGTAAAATACTTGAGGGGAATTATTGACGATGCCAAAAAATACGAGTGGGAGCACCGACCAGGTAGAAGGAAGAAATCCATCGCTAAATAAAGGCATAGAGCTTATGCTCCCAAGACGCAGGAGGGAAAAAAAGTCCAAACTAGACTTAGACTTGACCCTCCCTTTGTTTAAGTGGAGGTGTCGACTTAGAATTAAATTTGACATCACGGAGAGCAATGGAAAGTAATTTAATGATATATGTTGCTAGTATGAGCACCATATTCGCCTTTGGATTAGGCGGTGTAATAGGATGGATATATAGAGGTACCGTTGACCAAAACACATATAAACGTCAACTAGATAATCTACACCCAGAGTTTTTGGACGGTAATGGGTCATATGTGAATGAAGAACTGCTAGCAGTTAAATTCATGGATGATGACCTACTACTTGACGAAGATGAAGATTAGTAGTATACTGATTTGATAGGTAACATTATTATGGCAAAAAAATTACCAAACGATGCGTTGTTGACTGAAATTATACAACAGGTCTCTTCCGCTAAAACGAAGAAAGAGAAAGTAGAATTATTACAGAAGTACAACAACAATGGACTAAGAGCAATACTCATCATTAACTTTGATGAGTCTCTTAAGTTCTTGCTCCCAGAGGGTGACGTACCATTCAATAGGAATGAAGCACCCGCAGGAACAGAGCACACTCGACTAGATCATGAATACAAGGGATTTTATCGTTTCTTCCAAGGAGGAGATGCATCTCTTAACAACATGAACAGAGAGAAGTTGTTTATTCAACTATTAGAAGGTCTACAGGAAGATGAAGCAGATTTATTCATCGCTGCCTGTAACAAGACTCTTCAAAAGAAGTACAGAGTCACTAAAGCAGTGGTATCTGAAGCATTCCCTCAAATAGAGTGGGGCAATAGAGGATGACCGTTTGGGCAAAGAACGAGGATGTACCAGAAAAACAAGAAAAGTACGGTATTATCGTATTAGAGATTAATTGCGAAAAATCTCTTGCTAAGAACCCCAAATTACCTCGTAACTCCTACGTAGTCACTTACATGACAGATGGAGTTGAACATCATGATATTATTATTGGTCTCAAAACCAATATATTTGATTGCTATTATGACTCCCTAGGTAAGGGATGTTTAAAAAGTATAGAGTACACAAGTGGAAACGTCACAGCAAAACTCTTCGATGCCAAAAAGTACATTGACGCATCAAATAAAGGAGCTACAAAAAAGAAAAAATGATTTGTTTGACTTCAAATCAGAAACAGAGGATATCGACGATTTAGCGGACGAGATCTTCGAGGCACTTTATAAACATACATCATCACAACGTAATGAAACTGAGACCGACACCAGTCAAACTGATATCAATAACCCCTGATGCTGAAAAAACTATGGGGTACATCGCAAGAGTATCCAACCCTAATAATCAGGATAACCCTAAAGTCGCAGGATTACTTAAATACTGTATACAACATGAACATTGGTCAGTATTTGAGCAAGCTACTATGACTCTAGAAATATCCACTACTAGAGGTCTAGCAGCACAGATATTGAGACACAGGTCATTTACGTTTCAAGAGTTTAGTCAGCGATATGCTAACACTAACCTATTGGGTGAGATACCCATACCAGACTTGAGAAGACAGGACGATAAGAACAGACAGAATAGTATAGATGATATAGAACCAGAGGAGAGAGTTAGACTACAGAAGGTAATAAAGAAGTATTTTGCTGAGGGAATAGATTTATATAATGAACTTATTCGGTCAGGTGTCGCTAAAGAGTGTGCTAGATTTGTACTCCCGTTAGCAACTCCTACTAAACTCTATATGACGGGATCATGTAGGTCGTGGGTTCACTATATAAATTTAAGGTCTGCACATGGGACACAAAAAGAACACATGGACATTGCTGAAGCATGTCGTAGGGTGTTTATACAACAGTTCCCTACAGTAGCAGAAGCACTTGATTGGACAACATAATGGCAATTTACCCAGTTAAAAATCTAAAAACAGGAGAGATGAAAGAACTCCAAATGACTCTTGCTCAATATGAAGAGTGGAGAGACAGCAATCCCGACTGGGATAAAGATTGGAACGCAGGAGTCGCAGACGCGGTTTCTGGAGTTGGAGATTATCAGGACAAGTTACCTGATGGTTTCAAAGACCGACTTCGTAATGTCAAAAAACATCACCCTTACGCTAAATTCGAGGCTCCTTAATTCTATGCCTGTTAAAGACAAGAAACAACCTTCAATGGTTGGGTTAACTAAGAGACAAATGAAACGCAAACCTATCAACTCAGGATATCTAACTCAGATAAAACCTCTGACTCCAAGTCAGGAGAAAGTTTTTGATGCGTTCTCAAAACAAAAAAATCTATACATGTACGGTGCTGCGGGTACAGGTAAAACATTCATAGGAATGTATCTCGCACTACAGGAGATACTAAACGAACAGTCATCCTATGATAAACTGTACATCGTTAGATCATTAGTACCTACCAGAGAGATAGGATTCTTACCAGGTGATCATGAAGATAAGGCAGAGCTATATCAGATACCATATCAGAACATGGTACGTTATATGTTCAAGATGCCTGATGATGCTAGCTTTGATATGCTCTATGCTAATCTAAAGGCACAAGAAACTATATCATTTTGGAGTACATCATTCTTACGTGGTACTACATTAGATAATGCTATTGTATTAGTCGATGAAATGCAGAACTTGAATTTTCACGAGTTAGATAGTATTATAACTAGATTAGGTGTCAACACAAAGATTATCTTTGCAGGTGATGCTGCTCAAACTGACCTTGTTAAGACAAACGAAAGGAACGGTATTTTAGACTTTATGAAAATCATTCAAGGTATGGATGAATTTGAAATGGTGGAGTTTGGTATACAGGACATAGTTCGTTCTGGACTGGTGAAGTCTTATCTTATTAATAAATTGAATCTTGGACTTTAATCACCTTAATATACATAATTTTCCAAACTTAAAAGCAAAGACAACAGAGAAGGGTAGACGTTACTTCGTTGAGGGTAATGCCTACCCTTCCGTCACAACTGTCATTGGTGAAAAGAAGAAGAAATCAATATTAGAATGGAGACGTAAGGTCGGTGAGGATGAGGCTAATGCTATATCTAAACGTGCGACTACACGTGGTAATAAATGCCATAAGTTAGCAGAAGATTACCTAAGTAACAAGCCCCTAGACAGATACAGGGATGACGTGCTATCATTAGGAATGTTCCACCAAATACGACCTTATATTGACAAGATAAATAATATACACGCACTAGAAGAATCTCTATATTCTCACACATTGAAACTCGCAGGACGAGTCGATTGTATTGCTGAATATGATAACGAACTAGCGATTATAGATTTTAAAACGTCAACTAAGTTCAAGCGTGAGGAGTGGATACAAGATTACTTCTCACAAGAAACCGCTTATGCTATAATGTTTCAAGAACTTACAGGTTTAAAGGTAAAACAACTTGTAACCATTATCGCAGTGGAAACTGGCACTCCACAAGTCTTTGTTAAGAAGGACATTCTAACTTACGTACCTAAACTAAAAGATTACATAGACTATTACAGGAGTATCCATGGCGACTGGTAAAAAACTAAATGATGCCCTAGAGGAAAATTTTATGACCGCGAGCAAGTTTTCGCTTGAGATTGAGAACATCGTCAAAGATGGATCACTAAATTATATTGAAGCAATAGTTATGTATTGTGAAGAGAAATCTATTGAGATAGAAGGGGTAAATAAATTAATTAACAAACCACTTAAGGAGAAGCTTAAGTACGAAGCACAAAAGTTAAATTTCATCAAGAAGGGGAGCAGAGGATTTTTAGCACTGTGAAGGGTTATGATGCTTACCGTATGTATCTTGCCATGCGTAATCATTTTAAAACTAAAACCTACGATTTCGGAAGGAATCAATTCGCTAAGGCAAAGCAAGAAACATATGATAAGAGGAAGGACAAATATTTCTTTATAAAACTATCACGTAAATATAATGAGGAAGAGTTAGCGAGATTCTATCTGGCAAATTTTGTACAAGAAAATAGTGAGTGGATTGGTGCAATGACCGCCAACGGAGAGAAGAATTATCTCGACTATATAAGAAAACTACAGTCCTTATCATATATTTTCCAGAGCGACGCACGTATAATGAAAGAGTCATGTAATGACTTTAATGACCTATTCACTGGCAAACCACACCCGACCTTGATTAAATTGTGGATGGGTGGTAAAATACAATTAGAGTCGGTGGTTATAATGGAAAAGATGTTCGAGTTCTGTAAAAGGGTGACTGCTACTGATCCAGTTTGGCAAGATGCTAAATCTAAGATCACAAAGTACGAACCTTTACTGAAGACATCTACCGATAAGCACCGTAAAATACTCAAGGAGCTCTACCTATGAAATTCTTCGAGTCTGACGTAGTTCAGGACGAATTAAAAAGAATGCAAGACTTATACGTTGACATCAATCGTATGGGGATTATACTAACAGTAGATCAGAAGATCAAACAACTGATTAAACTGTTAGAACTCATAGACTTACAACAAACAATGTTTATGCGTGTCACTTTATCTGACAGACCAGAAGCAAAACGTATTCTGGCACAGGTTCGTGAAGCAGCAACATTGTTAGGTATGAAACCTGAGCATGTAAACACCACCTTCTACAACCAGTTGAAGGAACAGGTAGAAAAAATGATCGAAGAATTGGAGGGAGCAAAGTGATCGCTACTATTATTATCGTTGTACTCATAGCGGGTACAGCACTCTTGATTAAATATTATGACCCTCACAACTAGAGTATACAAAGGAATGAGTGCTAACAAAGAACCTAAGTTAACTCAGGAAGAGTGGGAATGTGTTAGAGTATGTGTAGCAAACGCACCCATACCCTATGACATAACTAAAAAGAAAATACCTGGCGACATCCTAGAAAAGATAGGACAACCCAAAAGAGAAGTACACGAAGGTGAACTTATAGTTGAATGTGATTTGAGCGTATACCAATGAAAAAATCTGAATTGATACATTATAGATTACAAGCTATGCTAAGAGAGAATAGTTTTAGTGATCTATCATACCTAGGCGTTAGAGATAATGTTCACTGGTATGATATAGGCGGTAATGAAGTACCAGTTGATGCTATTGAAGAACTGGAGAGTGTTGAAGAATGAATTTGTGGAAGAACTGGAAAGAGGCTGTATGGGAAACATTCCCTGACCTCGAATATCAAAATACATGGGCAGAGTGGGAAGGCAAAGGCACTAACTTAACTGCTAAGATATACAAGAACAAACACTTTATTAAGTCTAGAGAAGTAGATATATGGAGTGACAAGACGCACGTATATAATACAATAATCTATCCTAACACTGGGGCAAATCTACCTTGCTTTGGTATGGATCTCATGGGGTTCACACAGAAGAGAGTCATCATAGTTTTTGACTTCCAACACCCTACAGAGAAGTATCTCTTTGGTGTAGATGACCTACCAAAGTGTACTGAAAACTACCGTTTCTTTGAACGTGGTAATCACTTCTCAGAGAACATATATGTCAGATATTGCCCGATGGATGAGGTAGATCAGCACCTCGACACATTCAAAAAATACTTGACAAAATACAAAGAGATGATAGAATATAATCAACCGAAAGGGACAGACACGAACGTGTATAAGGACTTTGATACTTATATGACTCGATTGGATCCAGTGGGTCCTTACTTAGCACAAAAGTTTGGCAAGGAAAAGTCTGAAAGCCTTGTCAACGACTTCCTTTTCTGCTATAAATAGAACGTACGACTACACAGTACAATACACACAATACGGAGAATACAATGTCTTTTGCTTCACTTAAAAAGTCAAGTTATACTGATCTGCTTTCTAAGGCAGAGTCATTAAACAAGACCGAAGTCAGAGGTGCCGACGAGCGTCTTTGGAAACCAGAAGTAGACAAAGCGGGGAATGGTTACGCAGTAATCAGATTCCTACCCGCACCCGATGGAGAAGACCTTCCATGGGCACAAGTTTGGAGTCATGCCTTCCAAGGTCCTGGTGGATGGTATATTGAGAACTCTCTCACAACTTTAGGCAAAAAAGATCCTGTTTCAGAACTAAACAGAACACTATGGAATAGTGGTCAGGATTCTGACAAAGAGATTGCTCGTAAGCAAAAACGTAAGTTATCTTACTACAGCAATATCTACGTTGTACAAGACCCTGCTAATCCACAAAATGAAGGAAGAGTATTCCTTTACAAGTTTGGAAAGAAAATCTTTGACAAACTTACTGAAGCAATGCAACCCGCATTTGCTGATGAGACCCCTATCAATCCATTCGATTTCTGGAAGGGTGCTGACTTCAAGGTGAAGATCAGAAAGGTAGAAGGTTATTGGAACTATGACAAGTCTGAGTTTGCTGAACCAAGCACACTTAAAGGATTTGATGACGCAGAATTAGAAACACTGTGGTCACAACAGTATAGTCTAACTGACTTTACTGCTCCTGATAAGTTTAAAACTTTTGAAGAGTTAGAGACTCGTCTACAGACAGTTCTTAGTACTCAACCAACTCGTAGAATACCAGACGCTGAGTTGGAAGATGAGTCAGAAGGAAAGTATAGAGAAGTAAAAGGTGCTACTGAGATAGCAGCATCCGCAGCTCCTTCCTTCAAATCGGCATCTGCTCCTGCGACAGAAGAAGATGACGCATTATCCTACTTTGCTAAACTTGCTAACGAATAACTATGAAGATTTTCATTGATTCTGCTGACGTATGGGCGATTAAAGACGCATACGAAACAGGTCTTATTGATGGTGTAACAACCAACCCTACCCTTATTATGAAGAGTGGCAGACACCCAGAACAGGTGTACCAAAAACTCAAAGACATGGGAATCGGTGATATCTCTATGGAAGTCGTAGGCAATGCTGAAACTATGATCAACGAAGGTCGTAGATTAAAAGCAAAGTTTGGTGACTGTGCGACAATCAAGGTTCCGTGTACACCAGACGGACTCCTTGCTTGTCACACTCTTTCAAAAGAATTAATTAGAGTAAACGTAACACTTATATTCAGCACAGCACAAGCAATCCTAGCAGCAAAGGCAGGAGCAAAATATGTTTCACCTTTCGTTGGTAGACTAGAAGATAACTCTCACTCAGGTGTAGAAGTTGTTCGTTCTATAGTTGATATCTACAAGAAGCACAACATCTATACTGAAGTATTAGCAGCATCTATTCGTGACGTTGCTAAGGTTACCCTCGCATTCTGGAATGGTGCTCATATTTGTACCATACCACCAGGTGTATTCGAGAAGATGTACAACCATGTGTTAACAGACGCAGGATTAAAAATCTTCGATGAAGACCACAAAACCACCTTCTCTAGTGAAAGAGTCGGTGGCGATTTAGACCAATTAGATGGTATGTCTTATAGTTTTCCTACAGGAATAGATGATGGATTTACTTACACCATCGACACACCTGAGACACAGGGAACTGTCGACTTTGGTGACTTTGATCCTGGTGTAGGATTTAATCCTTAATTTATTTTAATATCAGCTTTACTCGTACCGAGTACAGTAGTCCCGCCTTTATGTAGAGAAGCAACGTAAACTCTTACGAACTCCTCTATGTAGGCGGGTTTTATTACGTTTATTTTTTCTTTCTCACTATTCAATCTCTCTTCATATTGATAGTATGTCACTGGTGATACTGGATTGACAGTTACACCCGCAGACGCTGTACCATCATAGTATGTGACCTGATAGTTAGATGGAACTCTGAGTCCTGCTTTAACAATCTTACGATTTAAAGCATCTGTAACTTCAGTAGTTTCATACATCATTACAGCAGCAGGGTTCTCATACTTAGCATAAACATATTCACTTAAAGCTTGAGATGTTCTTGGCCATTGTTCATGGTAGCTAGTAATATCATTTGCTATCATAACTACCCATCCATAATCTACTCTTCCATAGAAATCAAATGATATTGACTCAGGAGTATCTCCAGACCTTATTAGATATTCATCCATAAGGACAAGAGAAGAAAGATAATCATCTTTGATGTCATTCCTTCTCCATAAATTTGCTGCGGTATAAACTTTAGGATCAAGGTATTGATCTGTATAGTTGTATAATACGTTAGGTCCTCTTTCAAATAACATTAGAAATCTCCTGCCTTTATATCTGATTGAGTCATTGCTGTTATCTCTTCAAACATCATTGTAACTGACTGTAGTGGGATCTTACCATCTTTAGTGGTTACAAAGTTATTTGATGGTGAAGTATTTATTTGTAGATCAGTCAAAGCACAAAGCTTAGACTTAGGCATCATGGGATGTCTCACTTTAGTAATACCAGCTCCCTCATTCTTTTGAACAAACATTGGTTTGATAGTGAATAGGTCTGGGAAACCAAGAACTCCACCAGTTCCTTTCATAGTTGCTGTTGGGTGCATTCCTCCCTTGAACGCATATATGATTTTATCTATGTTATCTGCTTCATTTGGATCACGAGCAAAGAAGTCAAATGACAAGTTAAACTTTCTATTCTGTATCTTCTTAAAAAAGTTTATAGCATTCTCATTAGGTGCTAATCCTGCTAGTCCTAGAATCCTATTGACATTCAATTCATCAGTACTACCTAATGGATTAACTGCTCCTTCAAACGCAGATCCCAAAACATCTGTTACATTACTTAGACCTGACCCTTGTTCAACACCGTCAACAGCGACACCTGTTAATAGTTGAAGACTTTTTGTAGCAGCTGTTGCTGTTCCTGTTACTAACATTTGACCTAGAGTACCAGCTAAGTCATCCATTGCTCTAGCCATGGTTCCCATCTTGAACTCATTAGACCAGTCAGCACTGTAGTTGTAACTGAACTCTTGAGGCATGGGTAAGTTAAAGATACTTACATCATTACCTACTGTTCGTTGTGCTTCCTTCTTAATTTCTAAAAGTTGCTCTGCGTTATTAATTACATCACCATTTTGTAGGGTTATTGAGTTGCCATCTTTGAATAAATGAGTATAGTCTCCTGCCATCACATCTTTGGTGATCTGGTTCCTATTCTCACCTTCAAACTCTGCTGAGGTTGCTATATCATTCTTTAAATCTTCATTAAACTTATTTAAGTCATAGTCATTGGGATCTATACCACCAAATAATGTTTGACCAATATTATTAACAACATCCTTAGCACTCTGAGCAAGTCCACTCTGACCAAACGAAGCAGCAACGTCTCTCTGACCATTAGCATAAGCTGCTTTTAATCCTGCGTTATACTTATATTTTGATATCTCTAGGTAAGAAGCGTAAGCAATGTTAGTTACTCCAGCTGGATATGACGCTCCACTACCATATATTTCTTTGGCCATTATCGTTTTCTATGAAATTTTTCTAGTGGTAATTGACTCATTGCTGCGACATCTTCTTCACCGACCTCAAAGAAAAGGTTATCGGCATTCTTAGGTATATAGTAATGAAGTGTAGACATAGGGGCTTCCTGACTATTTAGTGACCCTAACCGAGCTCTTGGTTTAAGGTAGTGTATATTCGCACCAAGTAGTCTATCACTTTTAATTTCCATGAGTTTTATTAATGGGTACTCATCCCATACTTTTAATATATCTTTCCATTTCGGGTCATATTCAAAGAAATACCACTTACCTACCTCTGGTTGTTCTGTGGCATTGTCGTAGAGTGCTTCAAATATTTTCTCTCTCAGTTCCCCTTTACTTACCTTGCTTCCTTTTAGATTTAGGAGCAGGGTAGTTAATCCTGAGTTCTCGTTCTGTGATGAGTCTGAACTTCCATCCTCTGTCGTCGCAGAATTCCTGAGCTGCCCTCCACTTTGCATCGTTTTTAGCATAGGTCATAACCTCCGTTAGATACTTTTGGGTTTGACGTTTCTGAGGTTTGGGTACTTGTGTCTGTTTTAGAGGTTTAACCTCTACAAGATACTGTTTAACTCCTGTTGTTTCTTGTATTTTGACCCAGAAATCTGGAAAATACTTGTGTACTCTGTTATCAGTAGGACATTTGTACGGAATTATTATCTCTTCCGATGACCAACTAAGCACTGATCTGTCACCATCACACCAGTTCATGAACTTAAGTTCCCAACCAGACCTATAGAATACGTTGGTTGGATCTCCTTTATATTTCTTATAGTTCTTGGGTTTGAACTTTCCTTGTTTTAGAGACATAAATAAAAATACCACCCCATATACTATATTTATGGCACTCAAAAGCGTTACAAAATTTTTAACTGATCTAAAGTTCAGTGGAGGTCCTTCCTCTACTAACCAATATGATCTACAATTCGCTATTGATCCTGCGGGAGTTAATGGTGAATTAGCTAAGTTTCTGGAGAAATACGACGTTAGAAACAACTCCTTCAATAAGTTGATGGTTGATATGGCAAACGAGATCCAGATACCAGGCACATCAATGGTGTCTCAGGATGTCAAGATGGTTCATAAAGGTATAAACATGAAACCAGCTATGGCAAAGGTATTCAATGAGATGGATATGTCGTTTATACTTGATGTTAAGTCAGAAGCATATAGATTTTTCAGAGGATGGCAAGATTTTATACAAGGGAAAGGTACAGATGGTGATAGTTACCACAGAGCATACGTACAGAACTACTATAAGTCATACACATGTGACACTATAATTAAGAAGTTTGAGAAGTATATTGGTGTATACGCACCATTTAAGGATCAACAATTCCATACATGGACAGTAAAATTGATTAACTCTTATCCATATATGATTTCATCTATACCATACAGTTCTGGTGGATCAGGAGTTGTTAAACTCAGCATAGGTATGTACTATGAGTATTCTGAGTTTGTTTCACATAACACCAAAACTATCCCTCTAGAAAGCTGATATATAATATATACTGACTAACTTATTATGCCATTACCTGAACTTGTTACGCCAACGTATGAGTTGGTAGTACCATCAACCAAGAAGAAATTAAAATATCGTCCTTTCTTAGTTAAAGAACAAAAGGTTCTGATCCTAGCATTGGAGGAGAACGATACTAAACAGATACTTGAAGCGATTAAAATTATATTCAAGAACTGTATTATAACTAGATTTAAGATGGATGACCTGTCTATCTTTGATGTTGAGTATATTTTCTTACAACTACGTGGTAGGTCTATTCAAGAAACCATTGAGATAGAAGTACCATGTAAAGATGACCCTAAGACTAAAGTTCCCGTGACTGTTCCCGTTGAGGCGATCAAGGTTGACTTCCCAAAGGGACATACTAATACAATTAAACTTAACGACACTGTGACAGTGGTGATGAAGTATCCTAACTTAGAATACTTCACTGAGGTTAATTTTACTGACAAAGAAATAGATCCATACGAATTGGTATCTACATGCATCGACAGAGTTTATCAAGGAGAAGAAGATTGTGGATCGTTCACGCCTAAAGAGGCTCAAGACTGGCTTGAGCAACTTACTACTGATCAGTTTGAAAGTATCCAAAAGTTCTTTGATACTATGCCTACTCTTCGCCATGAGCTTACAGTTACTAATCCTAACACAGGTGTCAAAACTTCTAGTGTCATCGAAGGATTAGTCAATTTTTTCGGATAGCCCTATTCCAAGAGGGGTTAGCAAGGTTCTATCAAACGAATTTTGCCTTGGTGCAACACCATAAATATACCTTGAGTGACATAGAGAATATGATCCCTTGGGAGCGTGACATTTACGTCAATATGCTTTCTAAGTGGTTAAACGATGAGAGGGAACGTATAGAAAAAGAACGTCAATCACGTAAGAGACGATGAATCGTAACGCTATCTCTAAGATGCTAGGAGTTAAACTCTTGCCTGTATCAGGTGAGATGACTCGTAGTGCCAAGGAAATGCTTGATACTGAGATGGAGTATATTGATTATCTAAGGAATAGAAGAAGATTCTTTGTGATGACAACCATCCAACAACAAAGAGTTTTAACGAGTGGAAAGAAAAAAGATAGAGATGCAGATGGTGGAACGAGTATTCCAAGTAGTTTAGGTAGGATAAGATTTAAACCTAAGAGGAGACTGAGGTTCAAGAGTTGGGGTAAAAAGAATAGGTTCGGCAGAATGATTCGTAACGTCAGAGCTGGAGCATTAAGACTTGGTGGTGCGTCGTCATTAGGAAAGAAACCTGTATATAGAGGTTTCATGCGTATCTTTAACCCTAGAAATCTAACTAGGTTGACGAATAAAGTAAGGGATATGGGTATCAATGCGGGAAAAAATTTATATAAAGCTGGTAAATGGGCGGTAGAAGGTACTGTTGGTCAACTTAAAAAGTTAAAAGTGTTATGGAAAAATAGAAAAGTCATAATGGATAAAGTATCTGATATGATGAAAGCGATACTTGACTCTCCACTAGCAAAGAGACTCTCCAAAGTTATGGCAAAGGGGGCTGGACGTGCTATACCAGTAGCAAGTATGGTTCTTTCAGCTAATGATATAAAGAGATATGAAAGAATTGGTGGTTGGAAAGGACAACTTGGTATGTTTCTTGCTACCATGGATCTTGCTGCTGACGGAACAACTCTTGTCACATCACCCGCTGCTACTACAGGTATAGGTGCTGCTCTTCCAGGTATTGCTCAGATTGTCTCACAAATTGCTGGCTGGGGACTAACAGGGTTTGAACTTATTCAAGTTCTTATGGGACAAGACCCATATGCACAATGGAATGAAGAAACCCAGAGTTATGATGGTGATAGTCAAAGTGGAGCTCTCGGTTTCTCAGAGGGTGGAGAGGTCACACGCCCTACTAGAGCATTAATTGGTGAAGGTGGTGAAGGGGAACTTGTCATACCTCATTCTAAGATGGGTAAGGTGATGTCAAGTTTATTCAAGGAAGTGGGTGCCATGATGCTTGGCATTACTAAAGGATTCCTTACTACATTACCAACTCCTAGCACCGAGTCAGATAAGTTACTACAAGAAGCATCTGTGTTGTCTGGACTATTTCCTGGCGGTGAGATTCCAAAAATTTTTAACGGTACAAAGATTAAAGATAAACTTGCGGGTTTAGCAACGAAAGCAATTACAGTTACTAATCCTGTAGCTGGATTAATTACAAATATATTGACTAGACCAGTTAAAGCACAGACAAATGTAATTGAAGGAAATACAATGATCACAAATACCAGTAGTAGTAATACATCTATAGCTGGTGATAGAACAATGGTATCTAATTTTGATATCACTGATTACTATGGTTCAACAGAGAACAGAACGAGACCTCATGGTGGTGTGGATGTTGGAACCCCCGTTGGCACACCCGTAGGTTTTGCTGAAAGTGGTGAGATAATAGCAGCAGGAAGATACGGTGGTTATGGTAACATGATGGATGTATGGCTACCTAATACTGGAATACAAATGCGTATTGCTCATTTAAGTTCGTTCGTAAAAAAATCTGGGGAATTTTTAGCAGGAGAGGTTTTAGCAAAGACTGGTGGTGCCAAGGGAGATCCTGGTGCAGGTAATTCCACAGGTCCTCATTTGCACTTTGAATTTGATAATATAAAAGACTCAACTAGATACGGTGGAGCAGGAGATCCACTTCCATATGCTCCTTTAATTCAGTTAGGTAATTTTGAACCTCCATCAACCGATGCTATGGGAGGTCCGTCTTATGGTTATCCTCTATCACAGACAGTTAGGTGGCCAAGTAGTAACGGAGCAATGGGAGGTCCTTCCTTCTCTCCTGTACTAGCACCAAATAACGGTAGCACAACCTCTACAATAACAAAACCATTGATTGCTTTTCTTCCTTTTCCAGTTGTGAGTCCTGTTCCTTATCCAGTGAATAGACTTGTAACGAAGAAAGTAGAAAGAAAACCTATCTATGGTATCAATCCACTCTCAGGTAAATACGGTGAAATGTAATGGAACCAGATAAGTTTCCCAGTTTAGAAGACGTACATATAGTACTGAGTGATCTTACAGGTCTCTTTGAAGATCGCAATGCGATGCTTCATACCATGATGAAGGAAGACAAGTATAAAGACTTCCTTTTGGCAGAGAACTTACAGTCAATGGTCGAGGCAGATAATAGAGATGACTCTAGATCTGGTGGAATAAGAACTGACTTAGCTAATGGTTATGAGATACTCAGAGCTCAGACCACAATGAGGAAGTTTGCTAACTTCATCAATCCTGCATCATTACCAATAATGGATCTTGATGCACCTATTGAGTTTTATGATGATTATGATGTGGAGGATGAGGAAGAAGAAAAGGTTGCTGATGACATCAAGGACGGACAGGATGGGTCAGATGGACAACCTGGATCAGATAGTGAAAATGTCAATGCTGACCTTAATATCACTCCTGGAAACCAAACTAATAAAAATTTAACCAACAGTGGAAGTGATGTTAAATTAGCAAAAGGTGGTTATGTCAATCCTGCTAGTGGTGGTAGTCCACTTAAGAAATCATTACAACCTCATAAACCAGCTACAGAGCATAGTGATGTTAAATCACTTGAGGAATTAGGACTTGATGGTGATGCTAACGTCGCTTCCGAGTTTGCTGAAGATCTTGGACTAGACAAGTATAAGAGTGCTCTAGCAGCTGCTATGGGATTACCATTAAAGGCAGTAGCAGCTGGTTTAGGTGGATTGTTAGCTGCTCTATCAATGCCTAACTCACCAGAATTTGTAGCAGCAAAAGAACAAATATCTAGTATCAGTGAAGCATTTGACCTACCAAAACCTGATATGTCAAGTGAGGGTGACACTAATATAAACAACCAGAAGAATGATGAGCAACTCATAGCAGGAGGTGGATTATTCTCCACTATTACAAATATGTTCGGTCTTGCTAATAACAAAGACCATGAAGTTTCTCCAGAAACACCTATGGGTGCTGCTGTTACAGGACTACAGAAACGCAGAAGACAGAATGAAAGTTTAATACAAATGATGGAGGGTACTGGCGGACCTTCTCTAGATGGTTCAGCTCCAGATAAGATATATGCTTCAGCTAACACTCACTATGATCAGACTCAAACTGCTATTACAAATGTGGCAGAGTCGGCTAAGAGTATATTCAAGAGTTCAACATCTAGTTCTACCACTAATAGCACTTCTAATGTATTAAATCAAATTTTAGGTGGAGTATACAAAGCTGATATTGGAGCACAAACAAATAATCAAGATATCAATAGTTTAACCAATCAGATTGTTGAACTAAATGAAATATCAATGTCAGAAAATAATACTCTTATGATCAATGGTTCAGAGGAGCAGAATTATGAGAGTCAGTTAGCATCAAAAATTAGAGAAATACAGGGATCAATGAACGTAGGTAATGGTATCACTATGGATATGAAAAATAGTGTAGCACCAACAGAGTTAGAAGTTAGTCGATTCCTTCTTGCTAATATTGGCACAGTGCATGGAGGAGAGACCTCCCATGATATAGTATGAAACAGACTAATTTTAGATTAATCAAACTTCAAATAGGAATAGCCGCAAAAGATGAGTCTGGAGCGACTGGATATGTCGTCATGGACTTGTCATCTAATCAGTTGATGGAACTACATTATATTGAGGATATTACTAAATCAAATATCCTTATCATGTTAAAAATTAATGATAGTGGAAGTGGTATCTGTGACTCTATTGTGGGTATGGAACCTGTAGAGATTATCTGGACAGATGATTCTATTGGTAAAGGAATGGAAGGTAATGTATATAAACAATCAATGATTATATACGATATCAAAGATCGTATAGTTAAAGATGGAAAGCAGTCATCGGCAGTGTTATACTGTATTAGTGTAGATGCTCTCAGGAATAGTGCTACCAAGATCTCAAGAAGGTTTGGTAAAGGTGGTGGAGAATCTACAAGTGATATAGTTGAAGAGTTGCTAACAAGAGACTTAGGATCTACAAAAAACTTTAAGGTAGATAAGTCTATGACAAAGTTGTCGTTTGTAAGTCCGTATTGGGATCCTTATACAATTATTGGTTGGCTGGCTTGGAGATCAATATTAGAGGGAGATAGTGGTAAAAAGAGTGCGGGATATCTATTCTTTGAAAATGCTGATGGTTATAATTTCAGATCTATGGATGCTATAACTCAAATAGCACCATCTAGGTCAATCAATGTTAACTTCTTTGAGGAAGATGAGGATCCAGATGAAGATCAGAAGGACATAAACATTTTTGGATTTAGTGTCAGTGAAACAAGTGATATATTTCGTGGTGTTAATCTAGGTAGCTATGCCAGTACAACATTCACTTTGGATATGAAAGACTTCAAGTATGAAGAGATACCTTTCTATATCAATGACTTCTATCCCTCAGTGAAGAAGTTAAACCAGAGAACCTTACCAAGTTTCTATGAAAGATTTGGTAGTGAAGAGAAGGGTGGAAGACCTACTAGAATTATGTCTAAGATTTTAGATACTGCTATGTACACAGAGGGTACATATACACAAGATTTGACAAAACAATTATCACAGTCTATGATAAGAAATCAATTATTCTTTAATCAGTCTGCTACCTTTGAATATGAGGGCATGCAGGATTTACAAGTTGGAGAAGTTGTTAGAGTTAACAAGTATAATGCTAGAACTGGTGAAAAAGAACCCAAGTTGAGTGGTAAATACATAGTAGGCAAGATATACAGACAATTCTTAACTGAAAGAGACATGATGTCTACTAGAGTAACTCTGTTTAGGGATAGTATAGGATGAATTTAGAGAGTGCTGCACACGCCATCGGTAAAGATGGGATGAACTGGTGGATTGGACAGATCGAGAACGACGGGTCTGATCCAGAGTATACGGGTGCGAACGCAAAAGACTACGATTATACAGGAAAAGTTAAGGTAAGAATAGTTGGGTATCACAACCCAGATAAAACAATTCTACCTACAGCAGACTTGCCATGGGCTAGTTGTGTTATGCCTGTAGTATATGCTCAGAGAAGTGGCATGGGATCTGTTCAGCAGTTACAGGTTACCAGTTGGGTCATTGGATTCTTTATGGATGGTGACTCAGCTCAGATACCTATTATTATGGGTAGTATCAGTGACCAGAACCCAGAAGGAATATACACAAAGGTAGCAGAGAACGATAAGAGAGGTTATCAACAGATATTTGCTCCAGACTATGATCCAAAACTACATGGAGATGGTGGTAGTACACCTGGTGGTACTGGTGATACAACAAATAAAGACCAAAATAATAATAATGTAAACGTCAATGAGAATGAAGGTGGTGATGATAACACTGTATCAACTGTCAACGAACGTGGTAAAGCATCCCAACAAACAGATGCCCAAAAAGCAGCAGACAAGAGAAAGAAGTATACAGTACATGTAGGTAATGGTAAGTGTGGTACTCCTGCTGACGTAAAGATGAAGGGTGCTACTGCTGAGTTCTTAAAGTTTGCTAGAGGTATAGAACAGAATGAGATAGGTGAGTTCATTGACAAACAGACTGGTGATTTAGCAGACATAGCTGATGAAATAGAATTGATGCAGAACAGGATGGGGGGATTCATGAACGGTGTTCTGAGTAACGTCAAAGGAACCATAATGAAGGAGGTTCAGTTAGAGATCCAGAAAGAAATTAATGACATCAAAACTCCTGATCCAGATTTATTAGATCCTACTGTTGATAAACTCAAGAACATAGGAGATCTGATTGACTGTCTCTTCAAACAGCTCAAAGAAGAATTGCTTGATGTCATCGGTGGACTGTTGATGGATCTTCTCAGTCAAGTGCTTGATGCTGCCTTATGTTTAGTTCAAGATCTATTCCAAGAGTTATTTGGTGGTCTCATGGAAAAACTCATGGCTGGTATTGATGCTGCCTTGGGTATTATTCAAGGTGCGATAAGTGCTATTAAAGGAGCAGCAAATCTAATTCAAGGTATTACCAGAAACGTTCTTGAACTAATTGACATGGTTTGCGATGGTGACCTATCTTGTGCTCTTGGATTATCTACATTCGAGACAGGATCAGGGGGTAAGGAGAGTGACGCAGACAAGCAAAAGAAACAAGTTAGTCAGTACAGTGATGCAGCAAAGGGTGCATTGAAAAATGGTAAGACTCAGGTAGTTGGCTCAGGTAAGCCGAACTCACGTGGTTGGGTTCCAGTCACTACGATGGAAAATGGTAAACCAGTTAAGAAAGCATTTAACACTAAGAGTGGTGAGTTCGCAGAGGTTGGAGCACCAGGCACAGGTGTAAGTGATCAGTCATTTGAGAAGGGTAAGAGCTTAATAGAGAAATTTGATAGTGTATATCCTATACGTGCATCAGATGGCACTATTAATTACGAAAGTATTAACTGCTCACCAGAAAACACACGTAAGAAACCTTGCTTCCCAGAATTAATTTTTGACAATGCACAGTCCACAAGTATTATTAAGGCATTACCTATCATTGATGACATAGGTGCTATGGTTGGAGTATTGATGAGGAATAAAGGATCTAATATTAACACGACTGCTAAAGTGAGAGCAATGTTCACTTGTAATGAACCAGAAGGTACAGGTGCTCAACTTACACCTATCATCAAGAACGGAAAGATTGAGAAGATAAGAGTTGACAAGCCAGGTATAGGTTATGGATTAGATCCAGATAACACATACTGCCCGAAAGAACAGAAGTTCTTCCTCATAGACAATGTAGAATTAAATGATTACGCAGATGAAGGTGATATCATTTTCTATCAGGAAACAGATGGTGATCCAAATGAAGGTGTTCTACAGATCATGGATTACAACTACAATAATACTAACAAAGTTGCTCTTGCTACACTGGACAAGGATGCTTACATTCCACCTGGTCTAAAACTACAGACAACAGGTGGCACATATAAATTTGAATTAAATCCTGATCAAATATTCTTTGATCTTGCTATTCCAGCTAACGCAACAGCGTTGTATGCTAATTGCGATGACATTATACCAGTCCTTGATACTATTGATATAACTAATGTAGGTAAAGGTTATAAACAACCTAAGATCAAAGTTGGTGATATAGAGATCGGTGACGTTTCAGTTGATATACAGGGTAGATTATTGACACCTAGTATTAACACCAAGACTATAGGATTCATCAGACCAACTATCGTAGGAGAAGGATTTGGTGCTAGAATCGTACCTACATATCAATACGTAGGTCCTAGTAAGTTTAACGAGATCTTCGAGTCTCAATCATATATTGACTGCGTAGGACATCCACATGGCTAGACAAGATACAAGTCAACTAAATTTATTCCAAGGTGATCAGTCAGAGAATGAAAATCCTCAACACATCACCAACTACCCAAAGAATTGGGTAACAGTGACCTCAGCTGGTCATGTAATGGAGTTTGACAATACAGAAGATGGCGAAAGGGTACGTTTTATCAATGGTAAGACTGGTTCTATCATTGAAATGGACGAACAAAAAGACACTTATGTCATCAGTTCAAGAGATTTAAACCTAAATAGTGAGGCAACGACCACCCTGAAGGTCGGTAAAGATAAAAAACAGGACAAACTTATTATTCAGGTTATCGGTGACGCTCACCTTAATGTGGAAGGAGACTTACACACAGAGGTAGAGGGAAACAGATATGATACCGTAGATGGTGAATATCAATTAAATGTTGGTGGCACTATGATGATTAATGCCAAGTCCAACGTGGGTATTGATGTTAAGAATGAACTCAGGGTAATCACTAACTCCACCAACGAGAAATGTACCTTTAAAAAGGTAGACATGGAAGCTGGAGGTCAGTTGACAGAGATTATCAATGGTAACCGTGTGATCAGAATGAATAAGGAAGGAGGAACGTTCGCTTTAGAATCAGCGGGTGACCTTCGTTTTAATGTCGATGGCTGTCACTATACCAAAGTTGGCAGAAACAGTTATACAGAAGTCCAAGGTAGTATGAAAACTACTACTCATGGCGAAAATATTGACTGTATCGAGGGTGGAGCACCAACTGGAATGGACGTAAGCAAGAGTTACGGTACAGGGTGGGAACTCGATACAAAGGGATCAGACGCAAAAATAAAAACAACCGATTTTAGATTACAAGCACAGGGAACTGTGACTATGAGTGCTGATGGTTCTGAATTTAGAATAACCTGTAATAACGGTATATACCTTAATTGACATTCTGACTTGAATGTACTATAGTAAAGGAACAACCACATGTTTGGTATGACAATCTCGTCAAGTCAAGCTAAGACTCTCGTTGATTTTATCGACGCTGAGAAAGCAAACTACATAGAGGAGAAAGTTAAGGGGATACCCTCCCAGAAGAATGCTATGGAGATCTATAAAGAGATTCATGCTAATCTGGAAGAGATAAAGCACTATGCGAATGACATCATTCAGTATGCCAGATGTCATAGTGGCACAATGTCAACCCCAAATGCGTACCCACTACCTTATCATAAGGATAGTGATTTAGGAGACCCATGGAAACAGACTACTTGAAACAGTGTGAGGTGGATATCCCTGCACGTACATTCACTATTATCAGTGACCAATCACAAGTTGAGAAACTGGTATGTAGTGACTCAGATCAATTTCTAAGGGTATTAGAATTTGTCAGAGCAACGTGCGAAATAAATGAAGTATCGTACAAGTATTAATTATGTCACATTCGGCAACGTATCTAAAGATCAAAGACATCTTACGTAATGCCCCTAAACCAGTAACAGACGAGGTGCTATTAGAAGTGGCATCCCTCGCTATTGCTGAGACTCTTGGTGAAAGAAATGTTGAACCTATTAACTGGGACAGCAAAATTATGGATGACCTTGGACTTGACTCACTGGACACAGTTGAGTT
>CESD01010379.1_pt1 | contig 22511 bp, 34 predicted proteins | sample 531191 | NCBI WGS metagenome assembly CESD01 (sample SAMEA2622021, study PRJEB7988) | marine metagenome | biome: marine biome (ENVO:00000447); feature: deep chlorophyll maximum layer (ENVO:xxxxxxxx); material: "saline water (ENVO:00002010), including plankton (ENVO:xxxxxxxx)" | depth 188 m
TAGGTGGAACAGAAATTGCAAGATCTGAATGGCACAGAGAAGGAAGGGTACCACTTCATACTCTTAGAGCAGACATAGATTATGGCCTTGCTGAAGCTAAAACAACTTATGGGATTATAGGTGTAAAAGTTTGGATTTTCAGAGGCGAAATAACAACTAAACAAAATAAATCAGATTAGTAAAAAATGTTTCAACCAAAAAGAACAAAATACAGAAAACAGATGAAGGGAAGAAATAGAGGCCTTGCCCAAAAAGGTAATTCTCTGGACTTTGGAGCATTTGGTTTAAAAGCTACTTCTAGAGGTCAAATTACCTCAAGACAGATAGAGGCAGCAAGAAGAGCTATGACTAGACACGTAAAAAGAGGCGCAAAAATATGGATAAGAATATTTCCAGATAAACCAATTACTAAAAAACCCTTAGAAGTTAGACAAGGAAAAGGAAAGGGAAATGTTGAATATTGGGTCTGTCCAATAAAACCTGGCAAGATTCTTTATGAAATGGAAGGTGTAGATGAAAGTCTAGCAAGAGAAGCTCTATCATTAGCAGCTGCAAAGTTACCAGTTTCTACTAAATTCATACAAAGGAAATCTGTCTAATGGCTAAGAAAAATTTAAAAAAGATGACACAGGTAGAAAAGCTTCATAACGAATATTTGGAACTAAAGCTTAAAAATAGTACAGGGGCTCTGAAAGACACACATAAACTTTCTGAAATTAGAAAAGATATTGCTAGGATAAAAACTAAAGAGAGAATGAGTAATACATAATGAGCAACGGAATTAAAAGGACATTAGTAGGATCTGTAGTAAGTCTATCAGGAGATAAGACTAGGACTGCTTTGATACAAAGAAGCGTTAAACACAAAATAGTCGGAAAAATAATTAAGAGATCATCAAAAATTAGTTTTCATGATGAATCTAATAAATCTGGCTTAGGAGACAAAGTAATAATCAAAGAATGTAGACCCCATTCAAAATCAAAATCTTGGGAACTAGTAGAAATTGTAAAAGCCTATGAAGGAGTAGAAGAATGATTCAAGAGCAAACAATTCTAGATATTGCTGACAATAGTGGAGCTAGAAAAGTTATGTGTATCAAAGTTCTGGGAGGCTCAAAAAGAAGATATGCTCGAGTAGGGGATGTTATTAAGGTAGCTATCAAAGAAGCCATACCAACTGGTCGGGTAAAAAAAGGACAAGTTGCTGAAGCAGTTGTAGTAAGAACAAAAAAAGATTTAAAAAGAGAAGATGGATCAAGCATCAGATTTGATGATAATGCCGCAGTGCTTGTAAACACTCAAAAACAGCCAATAGGAACTAGGATTTTTGGACCTGTTTCAAGAGAGCTTAGAAGCAAAGACTTTATGCGAATAATTTCTCTGGCGCCAGAGGTTATCTAATATGAATAAATTGAAAACTGGAGATGAGGTAATTGTGATTTCTGGAAAAGATAAAGGAAAAGTGGGTACTCTCTCAAAATTCCTTGGAAAAGATAAATGTATAGTTACGGGCATAAAGATAGTGAAAAAGCATCAAAAACCTAACCCTCAGCTAAATATTCAAGGAGGGATAATAGAAAAAGAATCTCCTTTGAATCTTTCAAATATTGCAATCTTCAATAAAAAATCAAAGAAGGCAGATAAAGTTAGGATCGAGTTAAAGAAAGATAAAAAAACAAGAGTTTTTAAATCTGATGGTAAAGAAATCAAATGAGCGTATCTCAAATTAAAAAAACATATATTGATAAGGCGGTTCCAAACTTAAAGGAATCCCTCGGGCGTAAGTCAAATATGGCTATACCAAAAATTCTAAAAGTCACTGTAAATATGGGCCTTGGTCCAGATGCTTTAAACGATAGAAAAGTTATTGATGTAGCTATGGAAGATCTAAAATTAATCTCTGGGCAGCAACCAGTTAAAACTTTAGTTAAAAAATCAGTAGCAAGTTTCAAGATTAGAGAAGGATATCCCATAGGATGTAAAGTCACATTAAGAGGGGAGAGAATGTATGAATTTTTAGACAGGCTTCTTGGTATAGCCATTCCTAGAGAGAGAGATTTTAGAGGTTTGAGTACAAAGTCATTTGATGGTCAAGGTAATTATTCAATAGGAATAAAAGAACATATTATCTTTCCTGAAATAGATTATGACAAAGTGCAAAAAATTAGAGGATTGGATATTTCAATAACTACTTCAGCAAAAAATGATGATGAAGGACTAAACCTATTAAAAGAATTAAATTTTCCATTTACAAATTAAGGATATAAATATGGCTAAAAAATCAATGATTGCAAGAGAAAATAAAAGGCTGAAGATGGTAGAAAAATATGCCCAAAAAAGAGCTGATTTAAAAAAAATTATCTCTAGCTCTTCTTCATCTGAGGAAGAAAAAGATAACGCAAGAATTAAACTCCAAGGTCTACCTAGGAATGCAAGTCCCGTGCGACTTCAAAGAAGATGCCAGATTACAGGCAGACCTCATGCGGTTTACAGAAAATTTGGACTTTCAAGAAATAAATTAAGAGAGTTAGCTATGAGTGGAGATATTCCAGGACTTGTTAAATCTAGTTGGTAAAAAAAATATGAGTATGCAAGACCCTATTTCAGATATGATTTCTAGAGTAAAAAATGCTCAATCACGAGGTCATGACAAAGTTTCTTTTGATCATTCAAAAATTAAATTTGGAGTATGTAAAGTTTTGGAATCAGAAGGATATATCAGTAAAGCTGATTTAGAAGGAGAAGGGCCAAAAAAAGCGATAACTCTCACACTTAAATATTTTGAAGATAAACCAGTAATAAAAGAATTTAATCGAAGTAGCAAACCAGGATTAAGAAAATATTTTTCTTCTAACAAGATACCCTCAGTAAGGGGTGGCTTAGGAACAGCCATTATGACAACTAGTAAAGGAATTATTACAGGAAAACAAGCTGAGGAAAGTAAGGTTGGCGGAGAATTAATCTGTACAGTATTTTAAAAAATGGCTAGAAATATAAATAGAGAATTAAATCTCAAGGAAGCAAAAGCTCAATTGGAGGGTAATAAGCTATCTATTAGTGGTTCAAAGGGTTCATTGGATATGTCTATTCATAACTTAGTAAAAGTTGAAATAAATGAGCAAAGCATATTATTCAATCCTACAGATTCTGAAAATAAAGAATCTATATCTATGACTAGTACTATGCGCTCTTTAACTATAAATATGATTGAAGGAGTAACTAAGGGGTATGTTAAAAAACTTGAAATAAATGGAGTTGGTTATAGAGTTAAAGTGTCTGGGTCAAAATTGGAGCTTTCCTTAGGCTATTCGCATCCAGTTATTTATGAACTTCCTGAAGGAGTCACAGCAGAGGCACCAACAAATAATGAATTAATTCTTTCTTCTATTAGCAAGCAATTATTAGGAGATGCTGCTGCTGAAATAAGATCATTTAGACCTCCTGAGCCATATAAAGGCAAAGGAGTTAAGTACGCAGATGAGCAAATCAAAAGAAAAGAATCTAAGAAAACAGCATAAATATGAATAAGATAAAAAATAGAAACAGAAGAGCTAAAAAGCTCAGAGCTTTATCTCCAGGGCTTAGTGCAAATAGGCTAGCAGTTTTTAAATCCTCAAAGCATATATACGCACAAATATTCTCCGTAGATGGAGCCACTATCTTAGCTCAAGCTTCAACTCTCGATAAAGATGCAGGTATTGTTAATGGTAATGGTGGCAATATCGAAGCTGCAACTAAAGTTGGCGAGTTGATAGCTGAAAGAGCAATAGAAAGTGGAATTAAAAAAGTTACTTTTGATAGGTCGGGTTATAAATACCACGGTCGAGTCAAATCATTAGCGGAAGGAGCAAGATCTAAAGGCTTAGAATTTTAGGAATTATTATGGAAGAAAATTTTGAACAAACCACAGAAGCTTTAGAAGAAAAGTTGGTTGGAGTAAATAGAGTAGCCAAGGTAGTGAAAGGAGGTAGGCTTTTTGGGTTTACAGCTTTAACAGTTGTTGGAGATGGAAAAGGCAAAGTTGGCTTCGGTAGAGGAAAAGCAAGAGAAGTTCCAATTGCAATTCAAAAAGCTTTAGAAAATGCTAGAAGAAATATGGTTAATATTGATCTAAATGGTTCAACTATCCATTACGCAGTGAAAGCAAGGCATGGTTCATCTATTGTTTATATGCAACCTGCTTCACCGGGAACAGGAATAATAGCAGGAGGAGCAATGAGAGCAGTCCTAGAACTTGCAGGGGTTAAGGATGTGTTAGCCAAATCCTATGGTTCATCGAATCAAATTAATGTAGTTAGAGCAACTTTTAAAGGTCTAGCAGAAATAGAATCACCTCAAAAGGTAGCAATGCGAAGAGCTAAATAATGACTAAAGAAAAAACGATAAGGATAAAACAAGTTAAAAGCTTAGCAGGGTCTAGGGCTATTCATAGGTTATCAGTCAAAGGGTTAGGATTAAAAAAAATTAACCATGAAGTTGTGCTTAAAAGTACTCCCGAAAATCTCGGCATGATTAAAAAATGCAGGCATTTAATTAAAATCTTAGAAGAAAATGAAATTAAATAACTTAAGCCCTACCACTAAGAATAAAACTTCTAAAAGAGTCGGAAGAGGTTCAGGCTCTGGTTTAGGAAAAACCTCTGGGAAAGGGCATAAAGGGCAAAAAGCAAGATCAGGAGGAAAAGTCAGGCCTGGTTTTGAAGGGGGCCAAATGCCTATCCAACAGAGATTGCCAAAATTTGGTTTTTTCTCGAGATCATCAAAATATAAGTGTCATATAAAGTTAAGTTCCTTGAATAACATAAAGGAAGAAATTATTGATCTAGAGGTTTTGAAGAAATACAAGCTGATTCCAAAAATAATTAAAGAGGCAAAAATTATAAGTTCAGGAGAAATAAAAAAGCCCTGCAAAATTAAGGGCATTAATTTATCTAAATCTGCTAGTGAAGAAATTATAAAAGCTGGGGGAGAGGTCATTTAATGGCAGCAACAGGCTTAAGAACAGATGGATTGAAAGAGCTTTGGTCAAGACTGAGGTTTGTATTGCTTGCTTTGATTATATATAGAATAGGAACTCATATTCCTATACCGGGGATAGATCCAGTTAAGATTTCATCTCTGTTTGATCAAAATCAAGGAACTCTATTAGGGCTTTTTAATATGTTCTCTGGCGGAGCCTTAGAGAGAATGAGTATTATGGCTCTCAATGTAGTTCCATATATAACAGCTGCAATTGTAATGAACCTTTTAGAGGCAACCACTCCAAGCCTAAAAAAAATGTTTAGACAAGAAGGTGACCAAGGAAGAAGAAAAAGAACTTACTATGTAAGACTAGGGACTTTAGTTTTAGCTATATTTCAATCCACAGGTTTTGCTGTTGCTTTATCATCGCAAGGAATGGCAATTGACCCTGGAACGCTTTTTATATTTACGGCAGTAGTTTCATTTGTTACTGGGACCATGTTTCTAGTTTGGCTAGGAGAGCAGGTAAATGAGAGAGGAATCGGAAACGGTATTTCTTTAATTATATTTGCAAGTATTGTGTCTGGATTACCAGGAGCAATTGGTCAATCTTTTGAAGGGGCTAGGCAAGGAGAGATAAGTCTAATTCTTCTTTTAACAGTTGCTCTAATGGCCATAATAGCTATTTCCTTTATTGTATGGGTTGAAAGAGCGCAAAGAAGGGTATCAGTGAATTATGCAAGAAGAAATCCTAATCAATTATCTATGGGTCAAGCTTCACATATTCCTTTAAAAGTAAACATGTCGGGAGTAATACCTGCTATTTTCGCGAGTAGTATAGTATTGTTTCCTGCATCAATAAGTTCTTGGTTCGGTCAAAGCGAAGGAATGGAATGGTTGCAAGAAGTCTCTCTTGCATTAAGTCCCGGGCAACCGCTATATGTTATCGTTTTTTCATTACTAATAGCTTATTTCTGTTTTTTCTATACTGCTATACAGTTTCCAGCCAAAGATATTTCAGATAACTTAAAACGTTCTGGAGGTTTTTTACCCGGAATAAGACCTGGGGGGCATACAGAAGAATATATCGATAACGTAATGTCCAGACTTACTGTTTGGGGTTCTATCTATATGATAATGATTTGTTTACTACCACAATTTTTAATAGTTTCTGCAAATGTTCCTTTTTATCTAGGAGGAACTTCGCTTTTAATTGCAGTAGTAGTGGTAATGGACTTCATGGCTCAGGTACAATCACACCTTTTATCAAGTCAGTATCAGTCTTTGATGAAGAAAGCTAATTTAAAAGGTTTTAAAAGATAGTTATGAAAGTCAGAGCATCAGTTAAAAAGATATGTAGTGGTTGCAAATTAGTAAAGCGCAGAGGGACTGTGTACGTCATTTGTAGTAATGATCCAAAACATAAACAAAGGCAAGGATAATGGCTAGAGTAGCGGGAGTAAATATACCTGACAAAAAACAAGCATGGGTTTCACTTACTCATATATTTGGAATAGGAAAAACCACAGCAATAAAAATATGTGAAAGCACAGGAATAAAAACGGATGTAAAAATATCTTCTCTGAAAGAAGAGGAGCTGGAAAAACTTAGAAAAGAAGTAAGTAACTATCTTGTAGAAGGAGATCTTAGAAGAGAAATTAGTACCAACATAAAAAGACTTATGGATTTAGGTACTCTAAGAGGAATCAGACATAGAAAAAGACTGCCTGTTAGAGGTCAAAGAACAAAAACTAATGCTAGGACCAGAAAAGGACCTAGAAAACCAATAAGAAGATAAAATGGCAAAAAGCGGATCAAAAAAATCAAAGAATCAAATTATCTCTAGTGAGGGAGTAGCACATATTTTAGCTACCTTTAACAACACAATAATAAATATTACAGACAAACAGGGTAACACTATTGCATGGTCTAGTTCAGGAGCTAATGGTTTCAAGGGTTCTAGGAAAAGCACACCTTTTGCAGCTCAAATAGCTGCTTCAAAAGCAGGAGAAACAGCTAAAAATTTAGGCGTTTCTGAGGTAGAGGTAGAAGTGTCTGGTCCAGGCTCAGGAAGAGAATCAGCTGTCAGGGCATTAAATGCAAGTGGATTAAAAATTACAAAAATTTCAGATGTTACGCCAATCCCACATAACGGCTGTAGGCCTCCAAAGAAAAGAAGGGTTTAATCATGGCAAGATATAGAGGACCAAAAATTAAGCTTTCTAGAAGAGAAGGAACAGATCTACTTTTAAAAAGTGGCTACAGATCATATGAATCTAAAGCTAGGTCAGAAAATCCTCCGGGAGTTCATGGCCTGAGGAGAGGAAGACTCTCAGATTATGGAATGCAGCTTAGAGAAAAACAGAAGGTTAAAAGAATTTATGGCGTCTTGGAAAAACAGTTCAGAAATTATTATAAGCGCGCAGCTAGACAAAAAGGAGAAACTGGAACTAATCTTTTGTTATTTTTGGAATCTAGATTAGATAATGTGGTTTATAGACTAGGGTTTGCTTCAACTAGGGCAGAGGCTAGACAGTTAGTAAGCCATAAATCAATTGCGGTAAATGGCTTAATGACTAACATACCATCTTTTCAGGTTTCAGAAGGAGATGAAATTTCTGTAGTTGAAAAATCTAAAACTCAAAAAAGAATTGCTCAGGCTTTAACATTAAGCGAGCAGAGAGAGGAATGCGAATGGATTTCAGTTGATAAAGATAAATTTTTAGGAGTATTTAAAGCAAAGCCTACTAGAGAATTACTTAGCAGCGAAATTAATGAGAACTACATTGTAGAGCTCTATTCAAGATAATTATAATTTTAAAAATTTAGAGGAACTTATGACAGATAATTTTGACATCATTAAAGATTTTCTTACTCCCAAGGAAATTATCGTAGAGGAGGTAAACCCTAACCATTCTAAAATTATCTTAGAACCATTAGAGAGAGGTTTTGGACATACTTTAGGTAATGCTCTAAGAAGGATCATTTTATCTTCAATACCAGGCTCTTCAGTCGTAGAAGCAAAGATAGAAGGTGTGCTTCATGAGTTTTCTACGATAGATGGTGTAAAAGAAGACGTAATCAACATTCTTCTTAACTTAAAAGGTTTGGCGGTTAGAATGCTGGACCTCGATGAAGCTGAACTTTCTGTTTCAAAATCGGGAGCCGGCAACTTAACAGCTGGAGATTTTGAACTCCCAGCAGGTGTTGAAATAGTGGATTCAAAACATTTGATAGCTACACTTGCAGATAATGGCAAAATTAATATGACGATAAAAGTCCAAAAAGGAAGAGGTTATGACCCAGTAATAATTTCAGCTACTGAGGAAGAAGAAAATAAGGAAGTAGGGCTATTGAAACTAGACGCTTCATATTCTCCGATTGAAAGAGTTTCATATTCTGTTGAAAATACTAGGGTAGAAAATAGAACAGATTTAGATAAACTTATTTTAGATGTTCACACTAATGGAACTATAGACCCAGAAGAAATTCTAAGGTTAGCAGCCACAATTTTACAAAGGCAACTAATTGCTTTTGCAGAATTAGGATTTGAAACAGAAGAAGAGGAAGAAGAGGAAGCGCCTCCAGTAGACCCAATAATGCTTAGACCTGTGGATGAATTAGAATTAACTGTTAGATCAGCAAACTGTCTTAAGGTTGAAAAAATTTATTATATTGGAGATTTAGTAACGAGAAGAGAGTCAGACCTTTTAAAAACTCCAAATCTAGGAAGAAAGTCTTTGAACGAAATTAAAGACGTTCTTGCAGCTAGGGGCTTATCTTTAGGGCTTGAACTAGATAATTGGCCACCTTCAAATATAGAAAGTTAATGAGTAATTTAAAAAAAGGAAGAACCTTAGGAAGAAATAGTGCTAGAAGGACAGCTCTTTTTCGGTCTTTAAGCATAGCTCTTATTGAACATGAGGGAATAAAAACAACCTTGGCTAAGGCTAAGGAACTTAGAGGCTTTATAGAGCCCTTGATAACTCTAGCAAAAGAGGACAGTGTTAGTAATAGAAGGCATGCATTTGCTAAATTAAGAAATAAGTCTGCTGTAGCAAAATTATTCACCCAAATAGGACCAAGATTCAAAGAAAGACCAGGTGGCTATGCAAGAGTAATTAAAATGGGCAATAGGAAAGGAGACGCAGCTCCAATAGCTTTTATTGAGTTTGTGGAAAAATCTGAAGAAGAGGCAGAAGAAAAGGCTTCTTAAATCAAATCTTTTAGAAAACTTCCTGTATATGACGCTTTAACTTTACTAATTTCTTCTACTCGGCCTTCCGCAATTATTTGTCCACCACCATTTCCTCCTTCAGGACCTATATCTATAATCCAATCAGAATTAGCAATGATGTCTAAGTTATGTTCAATTACTACAACAGTGTTTCCCTGACTTCTTAATTTATGGAGAACATTTAAAAGTAGTTGAATATCATGAAAATGAAGTCCTGTAGTCGGCTCATCTAAAAGATAAATAGTTTTTCCTGTAGCGGTTTTTGATAATTCTTTGGCTAATTTAACTCTTTGAGCTTCTCCACCAGAGAGGGTAGTTGCAGGTTGACCAAGCTTCAAATAACTTAAACCTACTTCATTTAAAGTTTCCAGTTTTTTTCTAATCTTTGGAACAGCATCAAAAAACTCAAGGGCTTGTTCTATTGTGAGGTCAAGAACTTCAGAGATATTTTTTCCTTTGAACTTTATTCCTAATGTTTCAAGATTATATCTACTACCATTACAAACATCACATTTTACATACACATCCGGTAGAAAATGCATTTCGACCTTTATTACCCCATCACCTTCGCAAGCTTCACATCTTCCCCCTTTAACATTAAAGCTAAACCTTCCTGGTTTATAACCTCGTGATCTAGATTCCTGAGTTCCCGCAAAGAGTTCTCTAATAGGCGTAAAAATTCCTGTGTAGGTAACAGGATTAGATCTGGGTGTTCTTCCAATTGGGCTTTGACTTATTTCTATCACTTTATCTAAATATTCGATGCCTTCAATTTTTTTAAAAGGTTCAGCAGGCATCGATGATTTGTTTAATATATTGGATAGCCCAGGATATAAAGTTTGATTGATTAAGGTAGATTTTCCTGAACCAGAAACTCCTGTAATACAAACCATTCCTCCAAGAGGGATTTCTAAATCAACATTTTTTAAGTTATTTCCATTGCAGCCTGTAATTTTTATTTTTTTTCCATTAAAAGGGTTTTCTTCTTGTGAAATAGAAATTTTTCTTTTACCAGATATATATTCTCCAGTTAAGGAACCTTTTGCTTTGGTTAAACTTTTGTAATCTCCTGAAAAACAAACTTGTCCTCCATGCACTCCAGCTTTTGGGCCAATATCAACAATAAAATCTGATTCTTCGATAGTTTCTTTATCATGCTCTACTACGATAACCGTATTACCTAAATCCTTTAATCTCTTTAAAGTAGCTAATAGTTTTTTGTTATCTCTTTGGTGCAAACCAATAGAAGGCTCATCAAGAATATAAGTAACGCCAACCAATCCAGCGCCAATTTGGCTGGCAAGCCTAATTCTTTGGGCCTCACCACCGCTCAATGTTTCTGCACTTCTAGATAATGTAAGGTAATTTAAACCAACATCCGATAAAAATTCTAATCTTTCTCTTATTTCTTTAATTATCTTAGTTGCTATTTCACCTTTAACACCTTTGATTTTAAGTCTCTTAAAGAAAGAGAGAGACTCATCTATAGTTAAGTCAACTATTTCCGGTAAGGATAGTTTATCAATGAAAACGCTTCTAGCTTCTTTGTTTAATCTAGTTCCATCACAATTATTACAGATCGTACTTGTCATGAACTTTGAGTAATATTCTCTTCTAAAATTAGATTCAGTATCAGCTATTCTTCTTTCAATAGTATGTACAATTCCTTCAAAAGGCCTAAAAATTTCCCTTTTAAAACCTCTTTTTGAAGTGTAGCTAAAATCCACATCATCTGAAGATCCATAAAGAATAATGTTTCTTTGGTCATCTGGGAGCTCTTCAAAGGGTGTATCCATAGAAATTGCAAACTTCTTACCAACTCTATTTAGAATATACCTGTTGTGATAAGTGTGACTTACATCCCAATCTTTGACTGCACCTTGATTTAATGATAATTCTGGTCTGACTATTAATTTTGCAAGATCTACTTGAGATTTATATCCTAACCCGTCACAAGATTTACAAGCTCCTGAAGGACTATTGAAAGAGAATAATCTTGGTTCTAAATCAGGAATACTAAAGCCACATTTTGGACAAGCCATTTTTGTTGAATAGGAAGCCTTTTCGGCTAAATTATCCATGTCACAAATTTCCACTAAACCTTCTGATTCAGTTATGCATGTTTCTAGAGACTGCATTATTCTGGATCTATTTTCATCATTTACTGTCAAGCGATCTATGATGATGGAAATCGTATGTTTCTTTTTTTTATCTAATTTAATTTCTTCACTTAATTCATAGGTTATGTCGTTAACCTGAACTCTTACGTAACCTTTCATAGCAAGATCGTTGAAAAGATTTGTATGTTCTCCTTTCTGTTCTTTTATCAAAGGAGATAAAATTAAAATTCTTTTCTTTTTAAAATCTTTAATTAGCTTTTTATAAATTTGGTCAATTGTTTGACCCTCTAAAGAGATCTGATGATCTAGGCATTTTGCACTTCCCGATCTTGCAAAAAGGAGCCTCAAGTAATCATATATTTCAGTAACTGTGCCAACAGTAGATCTTGGGTTATGCGAGGTAGATTTTTGTTCAATAGAAATTGCAGGAGACAGTCCTTCAATAGTATCAACCTCAGGTTTGTCCATTACAGATAAAAACTGTCTAGCGTAAGCAGAAAGAGATTCTACATATCTTCTTTGACCTTCCGCATAAAGAGTATCAAATGCTAAGGATGATTTTCCTGACCCAGATAAACCTGTAATAACGGTGAGCTTATCCCTTGGAATTTCCAAATCAATATTTTTTAAATTATGTTGTTTTGCTCCCTTTATTTGAATAGATTTCATTTGCGTATGTTTTGATTTAGACTAGACTAACTTAACAGATATTAATTATGGCTCAAAGTGGAATAAATAAGGTTATATTGCTTGGTAATTTAGGCCAAGATCCCGAGGTAAGATATACAGCCGGAGGAGTTCCAATTGCAAATATTTCTATAGCTACCTCAAATAGCTGGAAGGATAAAAATAGCGGGGAACAAGTAGAACAGACAGAATGGCATAGGGTTGTTTTTTTTAATCGTTTAGCTGAAATTGTAGAACAATACCTAAAAAAAGGTTCTAAAGTTTATGTAGAAGGTCAGCTTAGGACAAGTAGCTGGGAAGATAAAAATTCAGGAGAAAAAAAATATAGGACAGAAATTGTTGCTAGAGAAATGCAGATGTTGAGTTCTAAAGCAGAAATGGGTAATGGTCAGTCAAAAGATTTTAAAGACCCTCAAGAGGCTTCCCAGCAAACTCCTGAACCAGAGCCAGAGCCAATCTGGGAAGATGACGATATTCCTTTTTAGTCTGGAAATTTTTCTAAAACAAGGCTTGCATTAGTGCCGCCAAAACCAAAACTATTTGACATAAAAGAATTAAAACTTTCTAAAGGTAATGTTTTATTTGGAAGATTTAATCCCTCCGCTTCAGGAATTGGGTTTTCTAAGTTTAGAGTTCCAGCAATAAAATTATCTTTCATCATCAACAAACTATAAATACATTCGTGCACACCCGCCGCTCCTAAGGTATGGCCGGTTAAAGATTTTGTAGAACTTATTATAGGACTCTTATCGCCAAACACATGTTTTATAGCTTCTAACTCTACTGGATCCCCGGCAGGTGTAGATGTTCCATGAGCGTTTAGATAGTCTATCTGTTCTATTTCGCTTATTTCCCAAGCTTTTTTCATGCAATTTCTTGCACCTTCTCCAGATGGAGCGACCATATCTTCGCCATCTGAGGTAGCAGCATATCCTTTTATTTCTGCATATATCTTTGCATTCCTAGATAAAGCATGTTCTAACTCTTCGATAATTAAAATTCCACCTCCAGCGGCTATTACAAAACCATCTCTATCTTTATCAAAAGGCCTAGAGGCTTTTTTAGGCATTTCATTATATTTTGAAGAAAGTGCTCCCATAGCATCAAATAAAGAAGACTGAGTCCAGTGTTCATCTTCAGCACCGCCAGCTAAAATTACATCTTGGTTGCCAAGTTTTATTTGCTCCCAAGCTGAACCAATGCAATGGGCGCTTGTAGAGCAAGCCGACGAAATCGAATAATTAATTCCTTTTATTTTTAGAGATGTAGCTAAACATGCGGATACAGTGCTACCCATAGTCTGTGTTACGCGATAAGGCCCAACTCTTTTTATACCTTTTTCTCTTACTATATCTGCAGCCTCGACTTGACTTCTTGATGATGCGCCGCCTGAACCAGCTATTATTCCTACCCTATCAGAGTTAAAAATTTCTTGGGGGAGGGAAGCGTCCTGTATCGCATCAATAGCGCTTAAATAAGCATAGGAAGCTGCCTCGCCCATAAACCTTAATACTTTTCTATCAATTTTTTCCTTAAAATCAATTTTTATAGAGCCAGATATAGAACTTCTAAATCCAAGAGATTCGTATTCATCATTTTTTACAATTCCTGAACTACCATCAATTAAAGCTTGAGATATTGTTTCTAAATCATTTCCTATACAAGAAACTGAGCCTATTCCTGTGATAACCGCTCTTTTTTCATTCATAATTAGTTTGTTTTAGAAATTTTGAGGATCCTCAAATAAACCAACTCTTAAATCTTTTGCAGAGTATATTTCTTTACCATCCACGAACATCAAACCATCGGCAAAACCAATGACAAGCTCTTTTACTTTTCTGATTTTTTTGATATTAATTTTATAGTCAACCAACTTAGCTTTTGTAAGCACCTGACCATAAAATTTGACTTGTCCCGCGCCTAAAGCTCTTCCTATTCCTCCATTTCCAACCCATAAAAGGTAAAAACCTAATAACTGCCACATTGCATCTAGTCCAAGGCAACCCGGCATAACAGGATCCTCAGAAAAATGACAATCAAAAAACCATAGATCAGGAGAAATATCTAACTGGCCATGAATTTCTCCATTCTCGAATTCTCCGCCCGAATTATTTATTTTTATAATTCTATCCACCATCAGCATTTCACTATTTGGTAATCTTCCATTACCTGGACCAAAAAGCTTTCCGTTAGAACATTCAACTAATTCTTCTTTAGTAAAGGAATTTTTTTCCAAGAAACTCATATATAAATTACATTATTACATTTTCTAAAGGATTGCGAGGAAAGAGTTTATCCGATACTATTCGCATCTAATTTAGGTTTTTGACATGTATGCAGTAATAAAAAGTGGCGGAAAGCAGCATAAAGTAGAAGAAGGAGAAGAAATTCTGTTAGAAAAATTATCTAACGAAGAAGGCTCCCCAGTTGAATTTTCAGATGTTTTGGCCGTTAACAAAGATGGTAATTTTGAAGTTGGTAAACCATTATTGAAAGGGGCTGTGGTTAAAGGAACGATTGTCTGTCACTTAAAATCTAAAAAAATAAACGTTATTAAGATGAAACGTAGAAAAGACTATAGAAAAAAATATGGTCATAGACAGAATTTAACCAAAGTAAAAATTGAATTAATAAGTTATGGCTCATAAGAAAGCTGGAGGAAGCTCTAGGAACGGAAGAGACTCCGAATCTAAAAGGTTAGGAGTGAAAAGATATGGAGGCCAGCAAGTTAGTGCAGGCTCCATTCTTGTCAGACAAAGAGGCACAAAATTCCATCCAGGCCATAATGTAGGTATTGGTAAAGATCATACTTTATTTGCTAAGTGTGACGGAAAGGTCTTTTTCAATAAAAAAGGAAAAGATTTAAAGCAATTCGTCAATATAGAATCTAACTCTTAATCTTATGCGCTTCATTGATGAAGCTTTTATTGAAATAAAATCTGGCGACGGCGGTAATGGCTGTTTAAGTTTCAGAAGAGAAAAATTTATTCCTAAAGGCGGTCCGGACGGTGGCGATGGCGGTAAAGGCGGCGATATAAAATTTTTAGCTAGAGAAGCTTTTCACACACTTCAAGATTTTAGATTAAAGAAAAACTACAAAGCTAAAAACGGCCAAAATGGCAAGGGAAAGAATATGCATGGTAAAGATGCTCCTGATACCATTTTAGAAGTTCCAATGGGAACCATGATTATCAATGAAGAGACAAATGAGTTGATTGCTGACCTCATTACAGATAATCAAGAAGAAATTATTTTGAGTGGAGGTAAAGGAGGGTTAGGCAATGCAAGATTTAAATCTTCTACAAATAGAGCTCCAAGAAAAATTACTGAAGGAAGATTGGGAGAAAGCCTAAATTTACGATTAGAATTGAAAGTTCTTGCAGATGTAGGACTTCTTGGAATGCCTAATGCTGGAAAATCAACATTAATATCTAAAATTTCTTCTGCTAAACCAAAAATAGCAGACTACCCATTTACAACTTTAAGTCCAAATCTAGGAGTAGTTGATTTAAAAAATCATTCAAGTTTTGTTGCAGCTGATATACCAGGCCTGATTCCTGGAGCATCTAAAGGAGTAGGTTTAGGAATAGGATTTTTAAAGCATTTATCAAGAGTCAGACTTCTTTTGCATTTGATTGATATTGAAGAAGGAGACATCCAAAAATTGGAAAAAAGCTTTTATGAAATAAATAATGAACTCTGTGAATTTAGCCCTGAACTGGAAACAAAGGAACAATGGCTAGTTATAAGCAAAACAGATAAGGTCTCACAGGAATATTTAAAAAAAATAGTAAAGCAAATAGTCAAACAAATTGACGTCAAAGCTGTCTATACTATTTCATCTATAACAGGCGATGGAATAGAAGCTCTAGTAAAAGACATAGGAAAAAAAATTGACTCCCTACAAGAATAAAAATAATAAATTACTTATTTTAAAGGCTGGTTCAAGTTTGACTACTTCCAGTTCAGGTAAATTAAATTTAAAATTCATTAAATCAATTTCTGAACAAATCTTTAAGTTAAGAAGAACTGGTTTTAATGTTGTTTTAGTTTCTTCCGGAGCAATAGCTCAAGGTATAAAAATATGGAATTTAAAAGAGAAGCCTAAAAAAATAGATATGCTACAAGCTTTATCTGCATCTGGACAAATAGATTTAATTAATTCTTATCAAAAGCAGTTCAAAAAGTTTAACTTAATAGCTGCTCAAGTTCTTTTAAGTCATTCCGATTTTAAAGATAAAGAGAGATCCACAAATGCGAAAACTAGTTTGTACAATTTAATTCAATTAGGCGCAGTGCCTATTATTAATGAAAATGATTCCATCTCAACAGAAGAAATCAAAAATGGAGATAATGATAAGCTTAGTGGGAAAGTAGCCTCTCTATTAGATGCAAAAAAATTAATAATCATGACTGATCAAAATGGAGTATATGAAGAAAACCCTAATCAAAATAAGAATGCAAAACTTCTTAAAAAAGTTGCTCTTAAAAATTTTTCATACAGTAGGGATAGTTTTGGAAATACAGGAGTTTTCGGTAGGGGGGGAATGACCACAAAATTAGAAGCAGCCAAAGATTTTTTAAAGAAAGGAAAAGAAGCTTGGATAGTAAATGGCAATGAGAAAAATGTCCTACTTTCTTTAATTAAGAATGGGAATACAGGAACTAAAATAGTTTCAAGCTAAGGATTTTATAGCTTTGCTAAGCCTTGCTTTTTGCCTAGCTGCTTGATTTTTTGGTAGAACTTTTTTATTTGCTGATTTATCTAATTTTTTTTGCATTATTAAAAATAAATCCTTTGCAATCTTGATATTTTTCTGTTGAATAGCTTCTTCAACTCTTTTGATAAGAGTTCTTATTTCTGCTCTTTGTGCGCTCTTATCTAAATTTCTTTTATCGGCCTGTCGGGCTCTCTTTTTTGCTGACTGTATATTTGCCATAGGGAGCGAATATTGAAGATATATTAGTTAATTGTCAATTATTTAAGCTTTTTAGTATTTAAGATTAATCTTAAAAGAAAAAAGCTCTTGTAAAGTGTTCTTAAGCTTTCATTGAAAATTCTATAAGGAATAACTGTCCAAAGCCTCAAGAAAGGACTTATTTTAAATTCTTTAGTAGCCTTTATATAAGAATTCTGAACGTGCAATGATTCTTTTAAAGTCACAGGAGAAGGAAAAATTGTAAGGGACTTTAATCCTGTGAGCCAGTCTCTATCTAGGGCATGATCTATGGGAAGAGAAATTTTGTGAAGTTTCTTTAATATTGCCTTAGCTCCTTTTTTATTAATCACATAGCATCCCGTTCCGGGTTTAAAGGTAAAATTAAGAGCCAGATGGTATTCACCTTCAATTCTTTTAAGTTTTATAGGACTACCTCTTTCTCTTTTTTTATCGCTTCCTCCACTTAACCTTAATAAATCAAAATTAATTTTGGATGATAGAGCGTTATCTATGATTTTTCTTAAATTAGGCAAAAACTCTATATCGTCCTCGCAAATCAATGCATGGTGTTCATCTGTCTTTATAAAAAGCTCCAGTGCTTTAAGGTGACTAAGGTAGCATCCAATCTCACCTAGGTTAGGTTTTTTTCCATGCATTAGTTTATATTTTGTTTCATTAAAACTTGAAAGCGGAAGACTTAATTGCTTTCCATCAACTGCCTCAAGAAGATTAAATTCGATATCTGCATTCTTAAAATATTCACTTACAGATTCAAGACGATCTTTTGCTCTCTTCAAATTAATCAAATAGGTGATCATGAGGATAAGTTTATCAGAAGATTTTTTGGTGGAGGCGGCGGGTATCGAACCCGCGTCCATCAATTTTTTCCCATCAGTTCTACATGCTTAGTTTCATCTTTTAGGTTCCTTTATTATTTCTCCGATGAACAGGATAAATATTAAGTAGCTCATAAAAACTTTGTAAAAAAACCATAAGCATATTTTTTTACGCAACCTATTAAATTAACTCCTTATAACCCTAATAGGTATTAGGTTTAAGAAGCTAGCTGAATTATGCAGCTAGAGCGTAGTTTGCTTTATTGCCAACTAAATTGTTTTGTAAATTAATTTAACGAGCTCATTACTTACTCGACATGCCTTTCAGGTTCTTAAATAGACGTCTAATCCAATTCGCCCCCTATAGCGGAAGGTATTTTAATGAAATTAGCGAAACTTACTAGATACTTTAGTAATCTTGTTTTTTTCTTTCTCCCATTCTTTTCTTTTTAAACTTTCTCTTTTATCGTATTTTGTTTTACCTTTTCCAAGGGAGATCTTCATTTTTATTAAGTTTGTTTTCCAAAAAATTTTAGTTGGTACACAAGTTAAACCTTTTTCTTTAGTTGCTTTAAAAATCTTGGATAATTCTGATTTTGTTAATAATAGTTTTTTTGTCCTATTTGCATCGACTTGATGTGAAACTTCCTTCAGGGGGTTTATTTTGAGACCTAAAATCCAAGCTTCGCCATCTTTCATCAAAACATAGCTATCTTTCATATCTACCTGACTTGCTCTTATGGCTTTTACTTCCCATCCTAGTAAGGAAATACCTGCCTCAAAATCTTCAGTTAAATCAAAGTTATATCTTGCCTGTCTATTCTCAATTACAGGACGAAGATTTGTTTTTTTGTCCTTTGACATTAGGTTAGTATAACCAGATAAATGATTAAAAGAATCACAAGTTAATGGCTCAAACTAAAATCTGGCAAGGTAATTACACTTTTATCTTAGCAGCGGCTGGATCAGCAGTAGGTCTTGGGAACATTTGGAAATTTCCTTATATGGTGGGCTCAAATGGCGGTAGTGCGTTTGTCTTAGTCTATCTAATTTGTATATTAGCCATAGGCTTGCCTGTAATGGCTTCCGAAGTTCTAATCGGAAAGCACGGAAGAAAGAGCCCCATAAATTCCCTACGAAAAATATCAATTGAGCTAGGATTAAATTCTCTTTGGCCAATTCTTGGCGGGATTGGAGCTGTGACCGGTGTATTGATACTCTCATATTATAGTGTATTCGCTGGTATGGCTTTTTCATATGTTTTTAATGTCATGCCAGTTGATTTAGAGAATTCATCTTTTTATTCAATGGAGCATTTTTCTAATTTAGTCTCCTCTCCTAGCGTTCTTCTATTCTGGCATTCTCTTTTTATGATACTAACTTGTTTAATTGTTGGCTTGGGAGTTATTAAAGGTATTGGAAAATCAGTTAATGTATTAATGCCTTTCTTATTTATTTTTTTGGTGGCAATCTCTATTTATTCAGCATTAATAGGAGACTTCAAACAAACCTATACTTTTTTGTTTAGCCCTGACTTTTCGGCTCTTACTCCTTCGATAGTAATTAGTGCAATGGGTCAAGCTTTCTTTTCTCTTTCAATTGGTATGGGAGCGATAATGGCTTATGGCGCATATATGCCTCAAAAACAACTCATAGGTAAAACTGTATTAACAATAATTATTTTAGATACCTTTGTTGCGTTAGTTGCAGGTATCGCAATTTTTCCTATTGTTTTTAGCAATCCTTTACTGGAAATTAATTCAGGCCCAGGCTTAATTTTTCAGACTTTGCCAGTTGCATTCTATTCTTTACCTCTAGGAAATATTTTTTCAATAATCTTCTTTTTGCTAATCTCTATAGCCGCATTAAGTTCTTCAATTTCTCTTCTTGAACCTTTTACTGCCTGGCTTGAAGAGAAAAATCGTTTTTCTAGACCTTTGATAGTTTTTTTATTGGGTACTTTTATCTGGGCACTTGGAATCGGGAGCGTCCTGTCATTTAATCTTTGGCAGGATTACAAAATTCTAGGTCTAAATTTTTTAGATTTAATAGATTTCACTACGAACAACATAATGCTACCGCTTGGTGGATTTTTTGTTTCTATTTTAGTTGGATGGGTTTTTCCATATAAGTTTTTGTTTGAAAAGATGGAAATGAAAAGAATAAACTTCTTACTTTTTTATTACTCTCTAAGGTATGTTGCTCCAGTTTCTATTTTGCTAATCTTTATTTATTCTATTTCTTGATTTAGGATTTGATTTGCAGACACCTCAAGCCTTTTTTCCCATTTGGCTAATTTATTATCTTCGAAAAACAAAACATGATGAACTTCAGAGATTTTTTGTTCGCCTACTGTTTCGTATCCTATGTAGTCCCATCTTTCAGCATTAAATGGATCGTTAACTGAGGGAGTGCCCATAATATATTTTACTTGAGCTTTTGTTAGGCCAATTTCAAGCTTAGAAAGCATTGATAAACTAATTATGTTTCCTTGAGAAACTGGAACTTGATAGAAGTTTTTTGCACATGATAGAAAACCAAAAAAGGATATAATAGTTATTAGAAATATAATTTTCACATTAAGATTTAATCACAGTTTTTAGTTATGAGCGAAGATAAAAATTTAAGAAAGGCGGGTTTAAAAGTTACTTTACCTAGAATTAGGGTGTTAGAAATATTTGAAAGTTCCTCAGAAAGACATCTTAGCGCCGAAGATGTTTACAAAAAAATATTGAGTGCTGGAGATGAAGTCGGTTTAGCAACAATATATAGAGTTTTAACCCAGTTTGAGGCCGCTGGAATTTTATTGAAACAAAATTTTGAAAATAACTATTCAGTGTATGAGCTTGTTTCAGATAGTCATCATGATCATATGGTATGCCTAGAAACTGGTAAGGTGATTGAATTTACAAATAACCTAATAGAAGAGGAGCAGGATAAAATAGCCAAAGAGCTAGGTTATGAAATTGTGGATCATAAATTAGTTTTGTATGTAAAACCTATAGATGGCTAAAAAGAAGGATATAGAACAGGAAGATAATCAACTTGAAGAATCTAATTCTTTAGATGTTGAGTCATCTAAAAATGAAGAACTTTTAGTCTTAAAAGAACTTTCAAAAGAATTGGAAGAAAAACTTCTTAGGGCTCAAGCGGAGATAGAAAATACAAGAAAAATTGCTCAAAAGGAAATAATTAAGTCAAAAATTTTTTCAGCTGAAACAATCGTAAGGGATTTATTAATCCCTATAGACAATCTTTACAGATCTTTAGAGCATAAGGAGGAGGGCATTTCTTCAGACTTAATTGAACTAGTTTTAAAAGACATTACTGAAGGTCTGAAAAACAGCAACATAGAAGAAATATATCCACTTAATGAAAAATTTGATCCCAGCTTTCATGAAGCTTTATCTGTTAGAAAAGACGACAATAAAGAGACAGATATAGTTTTAGATGTTACGCAAAGAGGCTACAAAATACAGGACAGAGTCATAAGACCAGCACTTGTAATTGTGAATAAAAAGTAAATTCTCTCTTGAAATTTCTAAAATCGCCCATATCTAGGACTTGAAATGATATGGAGTGAAATATGTCGAAGATTATTGGTATAGATTTGGGAACAACAAATTCCTGTGTGGCCATTTTAGAAGGGGGCCAACCTAAAGTAATTGAAAACTCAGAAGGCGATAGAACAACCCCTTCCGTGGTAGCGTATACAGATTCAGAAACTATTGTAGGACAAAGCGCTAAAAGACAAGCAGTTACAAACCCTGAAAATACACTTTATGCAATTAAAAGATTAATTGGAAGAAAATTTGATGGAGAAACTAAAAAAGAAGCTAGTTCAACTCCTTTTAAAATAATAAAGGCAGATAACGGAGATGCTTGGGTTGAAGTGAAGGGAGAGAAGCTAGCTCCTCAACAAATTTCTGCCCAGGTTTTGTCTAAAATGAAAAAATCTGCTGAAGATTATTTAGGGCATGAGGTCAAAGAAGCTGTTGTTACAGTTCCAGCTTACTTTAATGACTCACAAAGACAAGCAACAAAAGATGCAGGAAAGATAGCAGGACTTGATGTTAAGAGAATTATCAACGAACCCACTGCAGCTGCTTTAGCTTTTGGCTTAGATAAAAAGACAGGAGATCAAAAAATTGCAGTCTATGATTTAGGTGGGGGTACTTTCGATATTTCAATTATAGAGCTAGCAGAAATTGACGGCGAAAAACAATTTGAGGTCCTTTCTACTAATGGAGATACTACCTTAGGAGGAGAAGACTTTGACAACGTTCTTATAGATTACTTAGTAGAAGAATTTAAAAAAGAGCAAAACTTTGATTTAAAACAAGATTCTTCAGCAATTCAGAGGTTAAAAGAGGCGGCAGAAAAAGCTAAAATTGAGCTTTCAACTAATCAGCAAACCGAAATCAATCTTCCTTACATAACTGCCGATTCATCAGGACCAAAACATCTACTTATCAAGCTTACTAGAGCAAAACTTGAAACATTGGTTGGTGATTTGGTTGTAAAAACTATGAAGCCAGTAGAAATAGCTCTACAGGATGCAAAGTTGAAGACCAAGGATATAAGCGACGTAATCCTTGTCGGTGGGCAAACTCGAATGCCTCTAGTACAGGATAAGGTAAAAGAATTTTTTGGTAAAGATCCTAGAAAAGATGTCAATCCAGATGAAGCAGTAGCATCAGGCGCAGCAATTCAAGGCGCTGTCTTAGCTGG
>CESD01099465.1_pt1 | contig 22348 bp, 23 predicted proteins | sample 531191 | NCBI WGS metagenome assembly CESD01 (sample SAMEA2622021, study PRJEB7988) | marine metagenome | biome: marine biome (ENVO:00000447); feature: deep chlorophyll maximum layer (ENVO:xxxxxxxx); material: "saline water (ENVO:00002010), including plankton (ENVO:xxxxxxxx)" | depth 188 m
GGTATTCATAAGGACGATTTGAATTTTCAAATCTCAGGATTACCAATCAAAAAATTTGGAAGTCAAGGACAACAAAAAACATTTCTCATTGCATTGAAGCTAGCGCAGTTTGATTTTATAAAAAAAGTTGCTGGTGTTAATCCGATTGTTTTATTAGATGATATTTTTGATAAATTAGATCAAAATAGAGTTACTCAAACCATTAAACTATTCGAAAATGAAACTATTGGACAAATTTTCATTTCTGACACTCATGAGGATAGAATAAAAGCTGCATTAGCAGCTACCAAATCTAATTATGAAATTTTCAATTTGAACTAAATGAAATTTTTCTATTGTTTAATTCTTTTCTTTACATTTAATTCAAATGGATGTATTAGAAATAGTTCAAAAATTAATCTTGAATTGCTTAATGGTTATTGGAGAATTAATTTCATAACCCAAAAAAATGAAACCTTTAGGCCAAATGGACTAACAAAGCTGGTTGACCATTATTCACTTGAAAACAAGAATGGGATAAGGAAAAAGGCTCAGCCATTGATTGAAAATAAATTTATTGTAACTGAAGATGGGAGTCCTTTCAAAATTGTTAACATTGAAAATGATTATTTCATTGAATTTGAAACAAAATGGTATCAGTGGCAAGAAAAAATCATTAAATTGAATAAGGCAGAGTTAATTTTAGAACATCAAGAAAAAAGATATCATTACAAAAGGTTTAGTTACAATTTAAATAAATGAATTCATCTAAAAGAAAATTTGAACCACAAATCATTAGTAAAGTACTAAATGAAATTATTTATTCTAAAGCACTTAATAAGGGTATAATTAATGCAAAGGTGAGACAATTATGGCCTAGTTTAATGGGACAAAATATAGATCTATATACTGAAAAAATTATTCTAAGAAACAAAACACTAATTATTTCACTTTCAAGTGCTCCTTTAAGGGAGGAATTGACATATGGTAAAGAAAAAATTGTTAAAATGATAAATAAGGAACTTGGGAGAAAACTAATTGAAAAGATTATTTTTCGCTAAAAAACTTCTCTATCAGAGAAATGGAATCGGGTTTCAATCACAGAGTTTTCGTCACTATCAGATCCATGTACTGCATTTTCTCCAACAGATGTAGCAAAAAGTTTTCTGATTGTTCCTTCTGCAGCCTCTTCAGGACTAGTAGCACCAAGAAGTGTTCTAAAATCATTAACTGCATTCTCCTTTTCTAAAACCGCTGCCACAATTGGTCCACTTGTCATAAAGGCAACTAAATCGTTAAAAAAAGGGCGGTCTTTGTGAATAGAGTAAAAAAGTTCGGCATCTCTTTTTGATAGTTGTGTCATTTTCATAGAAACTATTTTAAAGCCAGCAATATTAATTTTATTTAAAATAGCGCCGATATAACCTTTTTTTACAGCATCAGGTTTTATCATTGTAAAAGTTCGGTTTAAAGCCATCATTTTTTTTTGCAAATTTAAAAAAAATGTATTTTCCTAGATTTACATGGTTAACAAAATGACCATTAACAAGATTAAAAAATCAAGGACTAAAATTTGGTATATTTGACCTGATGAAAAAAGACTTATTTTTAAAGATTGAGAAAGTTTTGAGCAGCTCAAAAAAAATCATTATTATACCTCATAAGAACCCTGATGGAGATGCCCTTGGAAGCGCAATTTCACTTAATTTATTTCTCAACAAAATAGGTCATCAATCTCAAATAATTTCACCCAACGATTACCCTGATTTTTTAAAATGGTTGCCTGGGGAAGAAGAAATTTTAAAATTTTCTTATCAGGAAAAAAAATCAAAAGAGCTAATCAAATCTGCTGATATAATTTTTACTCTTGACTTCAATAATTTATCTAGAATAGATGATTTGGAGCCATTTGTTGAAAATAGTGAAGCTGTAAAAATTATGATAGATCATCATGAAAATCCTTCAAATTATTCTCAAATTAGTTATTCTGATCCATCAATAGGGTCAACATGTGAAATGGTTTTCAACCTTTTGTATTTGCTGAACAAAAATGTAATAGATGAAAAAATAGCAACTTGTTTATATACTGGTATTATGACTGACTCGGGTTCATTTAGGTTTCCCTCAACAACCCAAAAAACACATCAAATTGTTTCAAAGCTCATTCAAAAAGGAGCAAATCCAAGTAAAATACACCAAAACATTTATGATTGTTACACTTTAGATAGACTGCAACTTCTCGGAGTTGCAATATATAATTTAAAAAAAATAAAGAATTTACCAGTAGTATATATAACCCTTTCTCAAAAAGAATTGAATCAAAATAATTTTAAAAAGGGGGATACTGAGGGATTTGTTAATTATGGTTTGTGTCTAAAAGGAATCAAACTAGCTGTGATTATGATTGAAAACCAACAAGATAAAATTATCAAGTTATCATTCCGCTCAAGAGGTAAATTTGATGTAAATAATTTTGCAAAAAAATACTTCAATGGGGGAGGACATGTAAATGCTGCAGGAGGAATATCTAATTTTTCGTTAAAAAAAACTGAGTCTAATTTTCTATCTGCTATAGAAATTATAAAGAAAGAGCTCAATGCCTAGAGGTCTTATGATGATATTGATAATTTCAATGGCTTTTGCTTGTAGGGAAATAGAGCCTAGAAGGCCTATAAACAAAAAAAAGCAAGTTTTTCTAAAAGAATCGGCAAAACGAAATAAAAGTAAATTAAATATTGAACAGAATCTATTTAAACAGGTTATGAGTATAGACAAAAACCTTAAATTCAATTCTACTCCACTAGGATTTTGGTATGCTTACAAAAAAAGGGGACAAAATCAATCATCAAAACCAATTAAAGGAGATAAAGTTACTTTTAAATATAGAATTGAAGATATTAATAAAAATTTACTTTATGACGAGGATCAGTTAGGTATTGTTTCTTTTTTCATCGATCAAGAAGATTTAATTCCTGCCCTAAGAGAAGGATTAAAATACATGTCTGCTGGGGATACTGTCGTGTTTCTTTTTCCTTCTTACCTTTGCTTTGGCTATCAGGGAGATGGTGAAAAAATTGGCATAAATCAACCACTTAGGTATACTATAGAACTTTTAAAGCATAAAAAAATAAAAAATAAATAAAATGAAAAAAAACACAATAATTATTTTTCTCTTATCAACATTGATTATAAGATGTTCTGACGAACACCCAAGCCTAGACAGAGGATTATTTGCAAATCTACAAACCAATAAAGGTGATATTATTCTTCAGTTAGAAATGAAAAAAACTCCAGTTACAGTTGCAAATTTTGTGTCTTTAGCTGAAGGGAAAAACGAAAAAGCAGCAGAGGAATTTAGTGGTAAAAAATATTATGATGGTTTAATTTTTCATAGGGTCATAGATGATTTCATGATTCAAGGAGGTGATCCAACCGCAACAGGCTCTGGAGGACCTGGATATCAATTCGATGATGAGTTTACCGATTTAAAACACAATGGACCAGGGATACTTTCAATGGCGAATGCTGGACCTGGGACAAATGGAAGCCAGTTTTTTATAACTCATAAAGAGACACCATGGCTTGACGGAAAACATACTATTTTTGGTAAAGTAATTCAAGGGCAGGCAGTGGTAGATAGTATTTCACAAAATGATACAATTTTCAAAGTTGAAATTATTCGAAAAGGTAACGAGGCAAAAAAATTTGACGCACAAGTTATTTTCTCAAATTATTATGAAGAAAAAGAAAATCTAGCAAAAAAAGCTGCAGAAAGAACGGCTATACTTATTAGAGAATCTCTCAAAAAGTTTGAAAATCAAAAGGCTAAAGCAACAAAGACAGCCTCAGGATTACAGTATTTTATTTCCAAAAAAGGGGATGGAGAAAAGGTTACTAAAACCAACAAGACTAATGTAAATTATGCTGTCTATTTTACTGATGGTGTACTTTTAGATACAAGTATATTAGAAGTTGCAGAAGCTTATGAAAAGGTGGATCCAAATAGATTAGCTGCAGATGCTTACAAGCCAATCAGTGCTGATGTTAGCATGGATGCACCAATGATAGAAGGCTTTAAAGAAGGAGTAAGGCTTTTGAAAGTTGGCGATAAAGCGACACTTTTTTTACCTTACAAACTAGCTTACGGTGAGGGGGGTAATCGAATGATACCACCACTTTCAGACTTAATTTTTGAAATTGAAGTGATTTCTTTAGTGAAAGAATAACAAAAGATTACTGATACCCGGTGAGGTAAGAATGATTAAAAATAAGCATTTAGCCCTTTGGCTGTCTACTATTCCCCTTGTATTTACGATTAATTTTGCTAAAGATAACCCCTTTATAATAGAGCGATTTTACAGTGGATTAATCTACCCTTGTTTTTTTAAAATTCACCAGTTTTTTTTTGAATTATTTCCTTTTTCATATGGGGATATATTCTACTTAATCTTGATAATATTTATAATTAATCAAATAATAAAAAAAGGACAGTATTGGTTTATTAAACCCTGGTCTTTTTTTAATGATTTTGGTGTATCGATGATTCTTGTTTTGTGGATTTTTTATTTGAGTTGGGGATTTAATTATCATAGAGAATCGTTAAGTAATCAATTAGGTATATCTACTAATTACAATAAAAAAGATTTAATTAACGTAATGAAAAAATTAATAGTAAATGTAAATCAATTGCATAAAGAATTGGTTAAATTCGACAGTGTCGCGGTATCTCCAACTAATTCAAAATCTTTTTTTTTAAAATCAACTACTGTTTATCTCCCTACAAATAGAACTTTTAAAATTAGATCATTAAAAGTAAAAAGATCAATGTATAGCTTACCTTTAAGTTATATGGGGTATGCAGGTTATTTAAATCCTTTTACTCTTGAATCTCAAGTTAATTCAAAAATACCAACGCTTAATTTGGTTACTACACTAATTCATGAAACGGCTCATCAAATGGGATATGCATCTGAGAAGGAGGCTAACTTTATTGCTTATTACTCTGCCATAAAAAATGATGACCCTTACATTCGTTATGCAGGATTCAGTTTTGCACTCAAATATTTTTTATCAGAACTTTACATTATTGATAGAACTATGGCCATTAAACTGGTGGAAGAAATTAATTTTGGCGTATTGTTAAATTTTAAGGAAGCAACTGATTTTTGGGAAAAATATGAAAATCCTCTTGAGGTTATTTTTGATAAAACCTATGATATCTATTTGAGAGCAAATGGAGAATTAAGTGGTTTAAAAAGTTATAATGAAATGGTAGGATTAGTAATTAATTACCACAAGACAATAGAGGGAATATAATAAGTCTTTTAAACCAAACAGTTTATCTTTGATAAAATTTCTCCATTGAAATACATAAGTAGTAATAGTAATAAAATTGTTAAGCGATTGACTTTACTTCAGACTAAGTCAAGAGAGCGAAATAAAGAGCAACTTTTTGTAATTGAAGGTAATAGAGAGTTGACTCGAGCATTGGAAATGGGATATTCTTTAGAATCAATTTTTTACCGAGAAGACACCAAAGTTGAACTAATTAATAATCCTTTGGTAAATTGCTATGAGCTTTCAGCAAAACTCTTTGACCGCATAAGTATTAGGTCAGCAGCTGCTGAAGTATTGGCAATTGTTAAAGCAACAAATCATCAATTAGAGAATTTAACTCTTAACAATAATAGTAAAATACTTGTATTGGAATCACCTGAAAAACCAGGAAATATAGGGGCTTTGATAAGAACTGCTGCTGCTGCGGGAATTGACGCACTAATTATTGCTAATCCAAAGACTGATTTGTATCATCCACAAATTATTCGAAATAGTCTAGGAGGACTATTTTCTATTCCTATAGCTATGGACTCCTCTGATAAAGTCATTTCTTTTTTAAAAAAAAATTGTTTTAATATAATAGTTACAGCTTTAATTAGTAAAGCTAAACACTACAAAAGGATAAAATATGAAAAACCTTTTGCATTGATTTTTGGATCAGAGGATAAAGGGTTAAATGATTTTTGGATTGAAAAAGCTAATGAAATAGTACAAATCCCTGTAAAATTTCCAATAGACTCTCTAAATTTATCAGTTTCTGCTGGAGTTTTAATATATCATTGTCTAGATTAATGATTTTGAGGAATTAAAAGTTTGCTGTACCTTTATTATATCAATGATTGCAAGTGATGAAATAGAAAACAAAGAGATAGCAAAACAGTATAAAGAACTTTTGCAAATCAGTTATCAAACGCTTTCTGATAAAGACAAAAAGTTAATTCGTTCTGCCTTTGATACAGCTGTTCATGCTCATAGAAATCAAAGAAGAAAAACTGGAGAACCCTATGTTTTTCACCCTATTAATGTAGCTAAAATTGTTGCCCACCAGATAGGTTTGGATGCAACATCAATAGCATCTGCTTTATTACACGATGTAGTAGAAGATACCGATTATAAATTTGAAGAGTTAGAAAAACTTTTTGGAACTGGTGTAGCCAAAATTGTTGAAGGCCTTACCAAAATATCAAAGCTAAGTAAAGAAAGTGATATATCTCTTCAAGCAGAGAACTTTAAAAAACTACTTCTCACTTTAAATGATGATATTAGAGTAATAATTATCAAAATTGCTGACCGCCTACATAACATGCAGACCTTGGATGCGATGCCTGAGTATAAGCAGCTTAAGATTTCCTCCGAGACACTATACATCTACGCACCTTTAGCACATAGAATAGGTTTATATAACATTAAAACTGAATTGGAGGACTTGAGTTTTAAATATACTGAACCTGTTAAATTTGAGTCAATTAAAAACAATATTGAGGAGAGTAAAGAGGAACAAAATTCATACATTAAATCTTTCTCAAAAATTATAAAAAATGCCTTAGCGGAAGAGTCTTTAGAATACTCAATTAAAGGAAGGAGTAAGTCTATTTTCTCTATTAACCGTAAAATGCTTAGACAAAATATTCCTTTTGAAAAAGTCTTTGACAAATTTGCTATTCGTGTCGTTTATAAAAGTACTCTTCGTAATGAAAAGTTTTTGGCATGGAAAATTTATTCTATAGTAACAGATCATTTTGTCCCAAACCCTACTCGACTTAGAGACTGGATTACTGCCCCTAAATCAAATGGTTATGAAGCATTACATATAACTGTAATGGGCCCAGATAATAAATGGGTAGAGGTGCAGATTAGATCAGAAAGAATGAATGAAATAGCTGAAAAAGGTTATGCTGCTCATTACAAGTACAAAAACGGAGGACAAAAAGATATAGGTATTGAATCCTGGTTAGACAAGTTACAGGAGGTATTGGAAAATAATGCTGAAAATCCTGTTGATTTCGTCGAAAATTTTAAATTAAATCTTTACGCCAAAGAAATTTTTGTTTTCACACCTACAGGTGATATTAAATCATTACCTAAAGGCGCCACAGCACTTGATTTTGCCTTTAATATTCACACTGAAGTTGGAATGAAAACGAGAGGAGCTAGAGTAAATGGAAAATTAGTTCCTTTGAGTAGAACTCTCAAAAGCGGGGAACATATCGAAATTATTACTTCTGAGAATATTAAACCAACTGCCAACTGGTTAGATTTTGTCCAAACCTCTAGGGCGAAATCTAAAATTAAATCATCAATAAATGAGGAAAAGAAAAGAATTGCTGAATATGGAAAAGAATCTCTAAGAAGAAAACTTAAACACCTAAAAATAAAGCTCAATGACAAATCTACAGCATATTTACTGAGGTATTTTAATTTAAACAGTAGTCTTGATTTATTTTATCGCATTGGACTTGGAACAATTGACAATAAGCAGCTTAAATCCTTTTACAATGAATATAATAGTTCATTCCTTAATTTTTTCAAGAAACGTATCAGAAAGAACAATTTGAAACCTAAAAGTGCTGTTAAAGAGGAAATTACAGAACGTTATGACACTCTAGTCTTTGGAAAAGAACAAGAGAGCTTAAAGCATAGTTTAGCATCATGTTGTAATCCTATACCAGGGGACCGGGTATTTGGATTTTTAACAATTAATGAAGGGGTAAAAGTTCATAAAAAAGAATGTCCCAATGCATTATCTTTGCAATCAAATTTTGCTTATCGTATAATATCATCTAAATGGGTAGACTCCTCTTCAAATGAATATAACGCCTTATTAAGATTATCTGGAATCGATAACATGGGTATTGTTTCTAATGTAACACAACTTATTTCTAATGAAATGCATGTAAACATTGATAAAATAAGTTTCGATAGTGATGATGGAATATTTACAGGATTAATTAGTGTAAGTGTAAAAAATCAAACAATATTAAATCGTTTAGTTTCAAAGCTTTTAAAATTGAAAGGTGTAGATAAAGTTATAAGAGAATAATAACACATATATTTGCTGAGATGGAAATTAATAAATCAAATCAAGAAATTGTAAAAGAAGTATTCATAAACTTCTTAAATAAGCATGCTCATCGAAAAACTCCAGAGCGTTTCGCTATTCTCTATGAGATTTACGATAACGAAAAGCACTTTGATATAGAATCGCTATACATTACAATGAAAAATAAAAATTATCGTGTAAGTAGAGCAACATTATATAATACCATTGAATTACTTTTAGAATGTCATTTGGTTAGAAAACACCAATTCGGAAAAAACCAAGCTCAATACGAAAAATCATATTTTGACCGTCAACATGACCATATAATTTTAACGGATTCAGGTGAGGTTAAAGAATTTTGTGATCCACGAATCCAAAATATTAAGAAAACAATCGAAGAAATTTTTGATGTCGATATCCATAATCATTCTTTATACTTTTATGGCACCAAAAAAAAGTAAATCTCTAATTTAAATGTCAGTTAACTTATTGTTAGGCCTCCAGTGGGGGGATGAAGGTAAAGGTAAAATAGTAGACGTATTGACTAAATCTTTCGATGTAATAGCTCGATTTCAAGGTGGCCCTAATGCTGGACATACATTAGAATTCGATGGTATTAAACATGTTCTTCATACAATACCCTCGGGAATTTTTCATCCTAAAGCAGTTAATTTAATTGGAAATGGTGTGGTAATTGATCCTGTGGTTTTTAAAAAGGAGCTTGATAACCTAGCACCTTACAATATTGATTTTAAATCAAAATTGCTAATTTCTAAAAAAGCACATCTGATTTTACCGACGCATCGTCTTCTTGATGCAGCTTCAGAGGCTGCTAAAGGAAAAGCAAAAATTGGTTCTACTCTTAAAGGTATCGGACCATCATACATGGATAAAACAGGTAGGAATGGTCTACGTGTAGGCGATATTTTTTCCAAAACATGGAAAAAACGCTACAATAATTTAGTTGACAAGCATTTAAAAATGCTTGAATTTTATGGTTCTGCATTGGAATTTGATATGATTGAACTAGAAGAAACGTTCTTTGATGCTGTTAATGAATTAAAAAAGTGTAAAGTAGTTGATAGTGAAAACTACTTACATAAAGCAGAGGAGTCTGGTAAAATGATTTTAGCTGAGGGTGCACAAGGTTCTCTTTTGGACGTTGATTTTGGAACTTATCCTTTTGTTACCTCTTCAAACACTACTGCAGCTGGTGCATGTACGGGTTTGGGAATTGCTCCAAATAAAATCTCAGAAGTTTTTGGGATTTTTAAAGCCTACACTACTAGAGTAGGAAGCGGTCCATTTCCTACTGAATTATTTAATCAAATAGGAAAACACATCGCTAAAGTTGGAAATGAATTTGGAGCTACAACTGGAAGAGCGAGAAGGTGCGGATGGATCGACCTTGTAGCGCTAAAATATGCTATTAGAATTAATGGTGTTACACAACTAATGATGATGAAGGGAGATGTACTTTCTGGTATTGAGAAAATAAAAATATGTAAACAATATAAAATTGGAAAAAAAGTTATCGATTTCTTTCCATTTGATATTCAATCCGAAACTGTTACACCGGTATACACTGATATTCCTGGATGGAAGGAAGATCTTACTAAAATTAATCAGCTAAGTAAACTCCCCAAAGAATTCATTGACTATATTGAATTTTTAGAAAAAGAACTTCAAACCCCTATTAAAATTATTTCTGTGGGTCCAGATAGAAAACAAACTATTTTCAGGTAGTTTTTCTAATTTATTAGAAAATATTTATTGTGAAAAAGAAATTATTTTTCAGTATTATAAATTTTGTATCAATTTTTTGGTTTAATCCTTTAATTGCTCAAAAAGAAACAAAAATCATTGAAATTATTCAGGCTGGAGGATCAACACAAGATCAGCAAAAATTTCCTGGCGCAAATATATTGGTAAAAAAAGATAATATCCGTGTCCACCTTTTTCATGACGGAGCTTTAATCAAATCAAATATTTCTTATTTCTATCCCAAGCTAAATTTTTTTAAAGCAAATGGAAATATAATTTTTACACAAGGAGATACTCTAAAAATGACTTGTGATTATATAGAATACGATGGCACAAAAAAACTTGCAAAAGCATGGGGTAGTGTATTACTTGAGAGAACTAATATGGAACTAGAAACAGACACACTCTACTTAGATAGAGCAAATTCTGAGGCTTATTATAATACTTTTGGAACCATTCTAGATGAAGAAACCAAACTAACAAGTAATAGAGGTATTTACTTTATGAATTTTAAAAAATACCGATTTATTTCCGATGTAAAAATTAATGATCCTGAATACAAACTTAAATCGCAGCAATTGGATTACTTTACAGAAAGTAAAATGGCATTTTTTCATGGAAAAACATCAATAATAGGAAAAGATTATAATATTTATTGTGAGATAGGTTCCTACAATATTAAATTACAGAAAGGTAATTTTCAGAAAAATGCAATTATTTTATACAATAATAAAGAAATCAAAGGGGATAGCCTTTATTTTAATAATGAGATAGATTATGCTGCAGCTACAAATAACATTAGCATAATAGACACTTTAAATAAATCTGTAATTAATGGTCATTATGGAGAAATCTTTAAAGCGAAAGATTCTGCAATTATTACCCAAAGAGCCTTAGCGGTTAATATTGTCGATCAAGATTCCTTATACATTCATGCTGATACGCTTATCGCAACGGGACCCTCTGAGAAAAGAATACTAAGGGGTTATTACGATGTAAGGATTTTTAAATCTGATTTAAGGGGTAAATCAGATTCTCTCCATCTTAATCAAAAAACTGGTCTAATTAAAATGCTTAAACTTCCTCTAACAAGAAAAGAAAATCAAATTTTTTCAGAAAGTCAAAAAAATGCAAGAAATCCAATTTTATGGTTTGGAAAAAGTCAAATGTCTGGAGATAAAATTTTTCTCACATCTGATATTAATACTCAGAAATTGGATTCACTAAAAATTGTTGGTAATAGTTGGATTATAGAAAAAGATTCACTCAGTAAAGCAGGTTTTAATCAGATTAAAGGGGGGCTTTTAGATGGTTTGTTTAAAAATGGAGAATTAAGTGAAATTGAAATTACTAAAAATACTGAGGTAATTTATTATATGTACTCAGATGAAGATAATGAACTTATAGGAATTGATAAGACAACCTGTAGTAGACTCAAGATGATAACTGAAGATAATCAAATTAAAGACATAACCTTTTTTGTAAGTCCGGATGGTGAATTACTTCCAGAAAAAGATTTACCTATAAACGAAAGGGAACTAAAAGGGTTTATTTGGAGAGAAGAAGAGCGTCCAAAAAACATCTCTGACCTATTTAGCAATGAGGATAAACTTTTTAAACTAAGAGTAATAGAAAAAGTTCAAATACCTGATGCTTTTCGAAAAAAAAGTAACGATTGATGCTTGAGGACTTCTTAAAATATCAAGCTAAAACTAATCCTCACCCCCTAGGTATAGAAATTACACGTGCAAATGGTAATTATCTTTATGATATTAATGAAAAACCTTATTTAGATTTTGTTGCTGGGGTTTCAGCCTGTCCACTTGGCCACTCTAATCCTAGAGTAATTAAAGCAATCAATGATCAGATAAACAAATACATGCACGTTATGGTATATGGTGAGTTTGCCCAAGAACCAGCTATTAAACTGTGTAAAAGACTAGTTCAACTACTTCCAGATAATCAACAAGTTGTTTATTTAACAAACTCAGGAACTGAAGCGGTTGAAGGAGCATTAAAACTCGCTAAGAAAGCAACTAAAAGATCAGGGTTGATTGCTGCATATAAATCCTACCATGGAAGTACACATGGGGCTCTCAGCTTATTAGGAAAAGAAGATCAAAAAAAAGGATACCATCCTCTACTCCCAGGTGTTAATTTCATAAAATTCAACCAAGAAAGTGATTTAAAAAAAATTAATGAAAATACTGCTGCAGTAATACTCGAAACCATTCAAGGAGGGGCAGGATTTGTAGAACCTCAAAATAATTACTTAAAAAAAGTGAAAAAAAGGTGTTATGAAGTAGGCTCATTGTTAATTCTCGATGAAATTCAACCAGGATTTGGCCGAACAGGAAAAATGTTTGGATTCGAAAATTATGGAATATCTCCTGATATCGTTGTTATGGGAAAGGCCCTTGGAGGAGGGCTCCCTATAGGGGCTTTTTCTTCAAGCTCATCACTAATGAAAAACCTCGAGATAAATCCCAAGTTGGGACATATCACGACTTTTGGAGGTAATCCAGTAGTTGCTGCCTCAGCACTTGCTACCCTTAGTGAAATTCAAGAATCAGAAATAATTAAAAGTGTAAAAAATAAAGAGAACTTATTCAGAACACAGCTAACCAACCCTAAAATAAAAAATATTCAAGGGGTTGGTTTAATGCTAGCATTAATTTTTGAGGATGAAAGAATTCCAGATTATTTGGTACACAGGTGCTTAAAAAAAGGATTACTATTGTTTTGGCTTTTATGGAAAAAAAACGCTGTAAGAATATCTCCACCACTTACAATTTCAGAAAAAGAGATTATTCAAGGGTGTAAAATAATATGCGAAACCCTAGATGAGCTGTAATTATATGTTAATATTTTTGTTGAAAACAATAAAACTTGAGATAAAATGATTCATTATTTGTTCAATAACTTTAATTACGCAATAAAGATTATATGTTCAATCCTTCTTTTGAAGAAAAAAACTCCTCACTAACGAAGTTTGAGGAAATGCTCAAAACAAATCAGGTTCTTTTTTTTGATGCAGTTGAATTTGAAAATATTATTCATTATTATATAGATTTTGCCAAGTTAGATCTTGCAAAAAAAGCACTTAAGATGGGTATTGAACAACATCCTAAAAATGTTGAGTTGATGTTATTGCAAAGTGAAATAATGCTATTTGATGGCTCATATATTGATGCTGAAAATTTACTTTTGGAAATTGAACAATTGTCTCCTAAAAATGAGGAAATTTTTTTACAAAGGGCAAATATTTCATCAAAACAGAAAAATCATTATAAAGCAATCAAGATATTACTAAAGGCCCTCGATGTTACTGACGAACCAATTGAGATATGGAGTCTTATTGGAATGGAATTTCTTTTTTTAGAGGATTATAATAAGGCAAAAGAATTCTTTTTAAAATGTGTAAAAGAAAATCCTATGGATTATCAGTCACTATACAACCTACTTTATTGTCATGACCAGTTAGAGGAAAACATTGAGGCAATTAACACATTAAATGAAATTTTAGAGACTAATCCATATTCTGAGGTTGCATGGCATCAACTGGGAAAATTATATACAAAAATAAATAAGTTAGAGGAGGCGCTATCTGCTTTTGAATTCGCTATTATAAGTGATGATACTTTCACTGGAGCATATATTGAAAAGGGTAAACTTTTAGAGAAAATGGGTAGAATAAATCAAGCCATTGACAATTTTGAATTCTCTGCAAAATTAAATGATCCTAATGCATTTGTTATGCATAGAATTGGAGAATGCCATCTTAAGTTAGGAAATGATTTAATCGCCATCCAATATTTTAAAGAATCCATAAAACTTGAACCTAACCATGAAAAAAGTTGGATTTCATTAATTGATTACTTTTTAAAAAGTGGAACTTTGTTAAAAGCTCAACACTATGTAAAAAAATCACTCAAATCGAATGCCGATAGTAGGCAACTATGGAAAAAAAGTGCTGAAATTCATTTCAAAATGAATTTATTTGAAGAAGCTGCAGCTTCAAGTCAAACATCAAATGAACTAGGTAATTATGATTTTAAAACTTGGATTATTTGGATGGATGCACTAATGCATTTAAGGGAATGGGGGGCAGCCTTAAAAACCTGCCAACTTGCCCTACAATACTTCAACAATCAGTCTGCGATACTATTCAGGTTAGCAGGTTGCAAAATGCGACTAGGTAAAAAAGAAGAAGCAACAAACATCTTCAACAAAATAAAAAGTAATTTCAAAATACCTGATGGTTTTAATAAATTGTTTCCTGAATTAGTTAACATTCCCTGAGGAAGGAATATAAAAAACTATAGAATAGAATTTAAGCTTTTCGCTTAATTATTGTTCAAAAATCACTTACTAAATGAATTCCATTTCTAACAATTTTATCACATACATTAAAGGATTAGCTATAGGATGTGCTGATATTATGCCAGGTGTTTCAGGAGGAACAATTGCACTCATTTTAGGGATTTATAAAAATTTAATTGACTCAATAGATTCTATAAGTATTAGAAATTTTAAATCTTTAAATTTTACTGACTTTTGGGCTAAAATCAATGGGAATTTTTTACTTAGTCTCTTTGCTGGTGCTTTGAGCTCTATTTTTAGTCTTTCCTTTATTATTAATTATTTAATTGAAAATTATCCTATTGCTATTTGGTCTTTTTTCTTTGGAATTCTATTCAATAGTATATTTATTATCAAAAGACAAGTTTCTGATTTTAATTATCTCAATATTGGTCTAATATTTTTTGGGTCTATCATAAGTTTTTTAATTACTCAGATTGCTCCAAAAAGTGATGAAATCGGATTGATTTATCTTTTCTTCTGTGGGTTTTTTGCAATCATAGCTATGATATTACCTGGCATATCTGGTGCATACATATTGCTAATTTTAGGTGCATACCAAACAGTGGTAAATCTTATCAAGACGTCCATAAAAAGCCTAGGTAATTTAAATTTTGATATTCTCATTCCAACTTACACTAAACTATTTGTTTTTGGATTAGGTGTTTTAATTGGACTTAGGGCTTTTTCCTCAACGTTGAAATGGCTTTTGGATAATGAAAACAATAAAACCATGTCAGTACTGATTGGACTTATGATTGGAGCTTTACATAAAATATGGCCTTGGCAAGAATTTTTTGAATTAAATATTGGAGATAAGGTTATGAAGTTTTTTAGGCCATTATCACCTTTTAATTATCCTGAAGATCCTAAAATTTTGTCTGCAATAATTCTTTTTATAATTGGGTCAAGTATTGTTTGGATTTTAGATAAACAAAAAGAAAAAAAATAATATTCATGGGTTTGTCATCCACAATATTTCGTGAAAAATTAATTTTGATTTTAAAAGGAATTGCAATGGGTGCTGCTAATAAAGTTCCTGGAGTATCGGGAGGTATTGTCGCATTTGTAGGAGGGTTTTACGAAGAATTGATATACTCACTTCAAAAAATTAATTTGAAATCCTTGACTATATTATTAAAAGAGGGTTGGTCACCATTTTACTATTATATTAATGGTAAATTTTTAACTCTATTATTCTCTGGGGTAATTATAAGTTATTTTAGTGTTTCACTAATCTTAGACTATTTAATTAGATATTTTGAAACTTATGTTCTTGCAGTATTTTTTGGGATGGTTATTGCATCCGTATATTTTTTATACCATGAATTGAAAATTTGGAATTTAAAAAAAATTCTATTTATTACTCTGGGTTTAATAATTGGACTAATTATAATGATATCAAAACCATTAACAGAAAATGAAGGAATATTATTTGTTTTTTTCTGTGGTTTAGTCAGCGTGTGTGGGATGACACTACCGGGGCTGTCAGGTTCTTTCCTTTTATTACTCCTTGGAAACTACACATTACTATTAGTAGACTCTGTAAATGCAATTTATTTCACTATGGCAGACATTATTCGACTAGATTTTGAATTTATATCTGACCCAAATAGAAAGAGATTACTAAAGTTGGCAGCAATTTTTACACTTGGATCTATTACTGGGCTAATTTTTTTTTCTAATATTTTAAGTTTTGTATTAAGAAAATACCACCAAAACACAATTGCTACAATCATTGGATTTGTTACAGGATCATTAGGTGTAATTTGGCCATGGAGAAAAAAAGTATATAAAAATGATGAACTGGGTGAAATTATTTTTAATTCAATCGGTAAACCTGAGATAGCATATTATGAATATTTATTACCCAATATAAAAACAACAGATTTTTGGTTCTTATCATTATTTATAATTTTAGGGGTAATATTTGTTACACTTTTGGAAAGATATGGCATCAAAAAAAGGAGTTAAAAAATGCTTTGGTTTATTGGGAAGAAACATAGATTATTCATTTTCTAGGGGTTATTTTAGTCAAAAATTTAAAAAAGAAAAACTTACCCAATGTACCTATCAAAATTTTGACTTGGATTCAATTGATTCGGTCAAATCAACATTAGAAATGGATAATATTTCAGGCTTTAATGTTACAACACCCTACAAGAGGGACATAATTCCTTTTTTAGATAAAATTTCAGAGCAATCAAAAAAAATACAAGCAGTCAATACAATCCAATTTGGAAAAAACGGTAAGAAAATTGGCCATAACACTGATGTATACGGCTTTGAAAGATCACTTTTAGAAATCACGTCAAAATTACCTGAAACAGCATTAATATTAGGAACTGGTGGAGCTTCCTCGGCCGTAGCATTTGTTTTAGAAAAATATAAAATAAATTATATATATGTTTCGAGAAATCCCAGTAGAAATCAAATAAACTACAATAATTTAACTATTAAATTACTTGAAAAATATAAATTAATTATTAATGCGTCTCCAGTAGGGACTTTTCCAAGAATCAATTTTTGTCCTGAGATTCCATATGATGCAATTGATGAAACTCACATTTTATTTGACTTAATCTATAACCCTTTAGAAACGCTTTTCTTAAAGGAGGGTAAAAAAAGGGGAGCCAAAATTTCAAATGGATTAAAAATGTTGGAGTACCAAGCCGAAAAATCATGGGAAATATGGAACAAATAGATACAATCCTTTTTTTTTTGTAAATTTTAAATAAATTTAAAATTAATATTAATACCTGATTGATATGGCAAAAAAAGCAACAAAGGCCAACGATCCTCAGGAAGAAAAAAAAACATTGACCCTTAAAAAGAGCAATAAACCTGATGGTGCTGAAGAAACTTATGAGAAAACAGCTAAAACTGAAAACAAGCCTTTAAATAAAAAGAAAGAAATCTCTCATTCGGAAAATGAAAGGGTAGAAGAGGAAAAAATAGATTATGATTCTTATAGTATTTCAGAACTTATTGAGGAATTTGAAAAACTAACTAAACTTGATAAATGGTATAATAAGAATAAAATTATCCAAGAAATCATATCTCAATTTGAGCGGAAGTTTAAAATTGAAGTTCAAGCTAAAAAAGATTTATTTTTAAAAGAAGGGGGAAACGAGATAGACTTTTATTTCCGCCCGAGTTACAAGAATAATTTTGATGAGGTTCTTAAAGATTATAAGAATAAAAAAAGAAATTATTTTCAAGAAAGAGAGCAAAAGCAAAGGTTAAATTTACACCGTAAATTAGAAATAATTGAGACTCTTAAAAGCCTTATTAATGTAGATGAAAACATTAATAATATCTACAAAAAATTTAGAATTTTACAGGAAAGCTGGCATAAAACTGGACCAGTACCAAGAAGTCAAAGCAATAATATATGGGAAACTTTCAAGCATCACACTGAAATTTTCTATGATTTTTTGCACCTCAACAGAGAATTACGTGATTTAGATTTTAAACACAATTATGAAGAGAAAATTAAGATTATTGACCAAGCAGAAAAACTCGCTGAAATTCCAGATGTTTTAAAAGCCTCCCGTGATTTAAATACGCTACATCGGCTATGGAAAAAGGATCTAGGCCCTGTTGCAAAGGAGCACAGAGAGGGATTGTGGACCCGATTTCAAAAAGCTAGTAATACCATCCACAATCGAAGACAGGATTTTGATAAAGAATACGATATTATACTTGAAAAAAATCTTCTCAAAAAAAACAAACTTCTTTCAAAATTGGAGGAAATAGAAAAAAACCCTCCTAAGAATCATAAAGAATGGAGAAAGTCAATTGACGATCTCAATAAAATCAGGGATGAATTTGAATCAATCGGTCAGGTAACAAAAAAATACAGTAAATCAACCTGGTCAAGATTTAGAGAACTCAGTCGTGAAATTAATCGAGAAAAAAATAAATTCTACAAGTCTCAAAAAATAGAACAACGAAAAAATATAGAACTCAAAAAGACACTAATTAACGAGGTGAAAGATATTCTAGAAAAAGATGATTGGAGTGATTACAATAAACGCATGAAAGAAATCCAGACAGATTGGAAAGATATTGGCTTTATTCAAAGAAAACTTTCTAATCAGCTTTGGGAAGAGTTTCGTTTAAATTGTAATTTATATTTTGAACGTATTAAGGATGGATACGAAAAAAACAGTGAAAAAGAACTAGAGATAAAAAAGAAAAAAGAAACTTTTATTGATGCAATTAAAGATTTTAAAATACCCATTGAAATTAAAGAATTTAAAAATTTTTCTTCAGAACAATGGAATGAATTTATTAAACTAGGTGAGATTAAAGAGATTTCAAATAAAAGGTTAATTTCATCTTATAATAAAGAATTAGCCAAAGCAATTGAAAGCTCAGCAATGAATACCGAAATTAAAATAGAAGCTAAAAATCATATTCGGTTTTTTTCTATAAAAGATGATGAAAATGAGTTGACTAGAGAGATTCAGAATATCAAAAAAAAGATAGATGAAGTTAGGTCAGAGATAAGACAATTAGAAAACAATATGGATTACTTTTCCAAATCAAGTAATGAAAATCCTTTACTATCAGATGTAACGTCAAAACTAGAGGACTTAAAATCTAAAGAAAAGAACTTGAAAGATGATTTAGTTCCTCTGAGAAAAATGAAAAGAGATTTAGATAATAATTTAAATGAAAATAATATCGATGAAAATTCAGATAAAAACTAAACTAATTTGATTTAGCTTTCTGCCAAAAAAAATCGAATTCTTCTTTTGATAATTCATTAATCTTTTTTCCGACTTTATTAGCCCCTGATTCAATGTATTTAAATCTCTTCATAAACTTTTTATTAGTCTTCTCCAAAGCATTCTCAGGATTGATTTTAAGAAAACGAGCGTAATTGATTAAAGAAAAGAGTAAATCTCCAAATTCAGACTCTATATTATCAATTTTTTTCTTTGACAACTCTATCCTTAATTCCTCTAACTCCTCCTCTACTTTGTTTAAAACCCCATCCATATCATCCCAATCAAAACCAACACTAGAAGCTTTCTCCTGAACTCTATATGCCTTAACTAGAGCAGGTAAAGTCTTTGGAACACCTTCTAGAACACTTTTTTTCCCTTCATTTAGTTTAATTATTTCCCAATTTGATGAAACCTGATCTGCATCGTATGCTTTTAAATTTCCATAAATATGTGGATGTCTTCTAATTAATTTTTCAGATATTTGGTTAGCAATATCAGTAATATCAAAGACTTTTTTTTCACTCCCAATTTTAGCATAAAAAATGATATGAAGTAATAAATCTCCTAATTCCTTTTTGATTTCCTCATTATTATTTTCTAAAATAGCATCACCTAATTCATAAGTTTCCTCAATTGTTAAATGCCTTAGGGACTGAAAAGTTTGTTCACGATCCCATGGACATTTCTCACGAAGGTTATCCACAATATCCAGTAGCCTACTAAAGGCATTTAATTGATCAGAACGCGAGCCCATTTATTATTTTATGTTCAATTATCTAAAGGAGGTTTTTCAACCTCAAATTTTAAAATACCTGTCTCTATCAATAAATTATACCATTGAATAATTTTTTTTATATGACTAGGGTATACCCTATCCTCATCATAATCTTCAAAAACCTCAAAAAAATATGCCTGTAGCTGTTTATTGCCAGATTTAGGTATTAATCTTGCAATTTTTCCAGATTCATATCGAAAAATTTTCTCAAAAACCTCTATTAACAGAAATTCCTTCTCTAAACCATATACTTTTATCTCAGACAAAATATTAATTTGTTGAACCATATTTGTTGAAGTTCTTTTTTTATCAAGAATTGATTCAGCAATCACCATTTTTCTAGTCTGTGATATCAATTTGTAGAGGCCTGGCTTTCCGGAAATTGAAATAATTTTTTCTAAAATATCATTACTCATCTTTTAATCTTCCCTTTTGGGTAATTCATTTTATAGTCAGTTTTAACCTTTCCTTTAGAAATATCACTAAGCTTTCCTTTAATAAGCTTTTTTTTTAAGGAACTAAGTTTATCCGTAAATAAAATACCTTCAATATGGTCATACTCATGCTGAACCACCCTTGCCGCAATACCCTCTAGTGATAAAGTATGTTTCATAAAATATTCGTCAAAATATCTAATAGTAATTTTATTTTTACGAGTAATGTCCTCTCTTATGTTAGGAATACTCAAACAACCCTCTGTAAAATCCCACTCCTCTCCTGTTTCTTCAACTATTTCTGGATTGATAAAAACTTTCTTGAAATTTTTTAAAGTTGAAATCTCATCATCAGATAATTTATCATCTTCTGAGAATGGAGAAGCATCAACTATAAATAGTCTGATTGACTTACCAATTTGTGGAGCTGCAATTCCAACCCCATTAGCATTATACATTGTCTTCCACATATTATTTATAAGTGTTTTCAACTCAGGATAGTCAGCAGATATGGGGGCTGCTTTAGTCCTTAATACATTGTTTCCAAAAGCAATGATAGGTAAAATCATGAAATTGGTTTTGAGTTAGATTCTAAAAAGGATTGTAAAATCAGTGTCGCACTAATTTTATCTAACAACCCCTTATTCATTCTTAATTTTTTTTTTGCACCAACCTCAATTAGACAATTAAAGGCAATCTTGGAGGTAAACCGTTCTTCTTGACGAACAACTGGGATGTTTTGAAAATTTTTCTCCAATTCTTCAATAAAAACTAATATACTCTTCTCAACATCTGAATCCTTACCATTTAATTGTTTGGGATATCCAACCACAAATAAATCAATGGATGTTTGCTCTAGATAATCTTTTAAATACTTTATAACTTTACCTTTAGACAAAGTACATAGACCGCTAGCAATAATTTGTTTTGAATCTGTAGTTGCCAGTCCAATTCGCTTTGTTCCATAATCAATTCCAACAATGACGCCCATATAATTTGCAAATATACTTTTTTTGAATTGACAATAATATAGTCTAAAACTACTGAATTGAGTATTTTTGAAAAAAACTCAAAATGCAGAAAATAATTGAATCAGCTTGGGAAGACCGCTCACTATTAGAAAAGAGTGAAGTTAAAGAAGCTATCATAGAAATAATAAACCAATTAGATATTGGAAAATTAAGAGTCGCTAGCCTTATAAAAACCGGATGGCAAGTAAATGAATGGGTTAAAAAAGCTGTTATACTTTATTTTCCAATTCAAAAAATGGAGACCATTGAGTTAGGCCCCTTAGAGTTTCACGATAAAATCCCACTAAAAAGTGGATACAAAGAAAAAGGTATTCGAGTTGTACCTCATGCCGTTGCAAGACATGGAGCTTATATATCAAATGGAGTAATTCTTATGCCAAGTTACGTAAATATTGGCGCATATATTGATTCAGGAACAATGGTTGATACATGGGCAACGGTAGGAAGCTGTGCTCAAATAGGAAAGAATGTGCACCTGAGTGGTGGTGTTGGAATTGGTGGTGTATTAGAGCCGTTACAAGCCGCTCCTGTAATTATTGAAGATAACGCATTTATTGGGTCAAGGTGTATTATAGTTGAAGGAGCAAGAATAGGTAAAGAAGCAGTTTTGGGTGCTAATGTGGTCATAACTTCCTCAACAAGGGTTATTGACGTTTCGAGTGAAAAACCAGTTGAACTTCGAGGACAGGTTCCCGAACGCTCAGTTGTAATTCCAGGAAGCTATACAAAAACTTTCGATGCAGGTGATTATCACGTACCTTGCGCACTAATCATTGGTCAAAGAAAGGAGAGCACTGATAAAAAGACCTCTCTTAACAAAGCTCTAAGAGAACATAACGTTGCGGTTTAATAAATTTTAGTGACCTTGAAAAAATACTAGTATTTAG
>CESD01099383.1_pt1 | contig 22324 bp, 15 predicted proteins | sample 531191 | NCBI WGS metagenome assembly CESD01 (sample SAMEA2622021, study PRJEB7988) | marine metagenome | biome: marine biome (ENVO:00000447); feature: deep chlorophyll maximum layer (ENVO:xxxxxxxx); material: "saline water (ENVO:00002010), including plankton (ENVO:xxxxxxxx)" | depth 188 m
GCCCTTTTTATTTATTACTATTTAAATGACTACATCATTCCCATGCCGTCCATACCGCCACCAGGCATAGGTGGAGCAGCAGCACTAGCAGGTTCTTGAATATCAGTCATCATAGACTCAGTTGTAAGAATCATGCCCCCAACAGATACCGCATTTTCAACAGCGGCTCTTGTTACCTTGGCCGGATCAACAATCCCCATTTTTAGCATGTCGCCAAATTCATTAGTTGCAGCATCATAACCATGGTTGCCTTCTCCCTCTAATACTCCCGAAAGAACAACCGCACCTTCGGCACCCGAATTATCAGCAATTACTCTTACAGGTTCTTCAAGTGCGCGCTTTAAAATGTTTATTCCTGTTTTATGCTCAGCGTCTGCCTTTAGTTTTGAAAGGGCGTCAGCGGACCTAATTAGAACTGTTCCTCCTCCTGGAACTATTCCTTCTTCAACAGCGGCCCTAGTAGCAGAAAGTGCGTCTTCAAGCCTTTGCTTTTTCTCTTTTAACTCTATCTCTGTTGCGGCACCAACTTTTATTACAGCAACCCCACCAGAAAGTTTAGCCATTCTTTCCTGAAGTTTTTCTCTATCGTAGTCAGAAGTCGTTTCTTCAATTTGGGCTTTAATTTGCTCAATTCGGCCTTGAATTTCTCCTTTATCGCCTTTACCTCCAACAAAAGTTGTGTCATCTTTTCTGGAAACAATTCTTCCAATTTTTCCTAAATCACTGATTTCAGCACCTTCAAGGGTTAGGCCGACATCCTCCGTTATTACTCTTGCCCCAGTTAATATTGCTATATCCTGTAACATTTCTTTTCTTCTGTCGCCAAAGCCAGGGGCTTTAATAGCTAGGGCATTTAAAGTTCCTCTCATTCTATTAACAACAAGAGTTGCCAAAGCCTCACCTTCCACATCTTCAGCAATTACAACAATGTTTTTTGTTGAGTCTTTCAGTACTTTTTCTAGCAAAGGAAGCAAGTCTGACACCGCTGATATCTTTTTGTCTGTAACTAAAACATGAGCATCTTCAAGAATTGCCTCCATTTTGTCAGCATTGGTCACAAAGTATGGAGAAATATAACCCCTATCAATTTGCATTCCTTCAACATAGTCAGTTTCGTACTCGAGACCTTTTCCTTCATCAACAGTAATTACTCCGTCTTTTCCTGTCTTTTCCATTACATTTGCAATCAGCCCCCCCATTTCATCATCATGAGCAGAAAGGGTAGCAACCTGAGCTATTTGGTCTTTTCCTTCTACCGGCGTGGCAAGTTTAGAAATAGACTTTTTTACTGATTCTAGCGCAACCTCTAGGCCCTTTTTTATCGCCATCGGGTCTGCCCCAGCAGCTACATTTTTAAAACCTTCGGCCACAATAGCTTGAGACAAAACGGTCGAGGTTGTTGTCCCATCTCCGGCATCGTCATTAGTCTTTTTTGATGCCTCTTTTATTAATTGAGCCCCCATATTTTCAAATGGGTCCTCTAGATCAATTTCCTTGGCAATTGTTACTCCATCAGAACAAACCTGCGGCGGGCCAAATTTTTTATCTAGTATTACGTTTCTTCCTTTAGGGCCTAAAGTCACCTTAACCGTGTCAGCCAAGGTGTCTATTCCAACCTTTAGTTTAGCCCTACCTTCTGACCCAAATCTTAAATCTTTTGCCATAATGTTATCCTCCTATATTTAATTAAACTATTGCCAGAATATCTGACTCTTTTACTATTAAGTATTCAGTTCCATTCTCAGTGTATTCAGTTCCAGCATATTTTGAATAAACAACAATATCGCCAACTTTAACTGGCATCGCCAGTGTTTTTCCATCGTCGTTAACTCTCCCTGGCCCAACAGCAACAACTTTGCCTTTTTGTGGCTTTTCTTTAGCTGTGTCAGGAATATAAATTCCGCCAGCACTTTTTTCAGCGTCATCCTCTGAAGGTTCTATTACAACCCTGTCACCTAGTGGCTTCATTTTTACTGCCATTTTTATGCCTCCTAAAGCAAATCTTTGTATGTAAATTTTTCAAATGTTGATTTTAGCACAAATCTTGTTTAAAAATGAATATTTTTTTATTTAAATATTTTTTGAGTTTTTTCTTACTAGCAACGAACCTATCATAACTAGCAACGAACCTATTATAACAACCCAGCCGATGGGCTCATCTAATACCACCCAGCCGATAATAATCCCAAAGATAGGTTGAGACAAATGTATTACTGTAACTTGTGAAGGTTTGTAATTTTTAAGTAACCATATATTGGCAATAAAATTAAACCCCGCGACTATAGCCCCTTGATATATTATTGACCAAATTAAAATCATTGAAAATTTATAAGGATCTGTTTCTATTAGTAAGCTTAGAGTTAAAAATATAAGGGTTCCAAATACGGCCTGTGACATTAGCAGTTTCATGGGCGTTATGGACTCGCTATTTTTTGCTAAATATATTGTTCGAACTCCTAGCAGAAACCCAGAAACAAGACAAAAAGAATTTCCTAGCAGATAACTGCTGTTACCTAGTGAGTCAAAATATGTAACTATTATTCCGCAATACGCAACTACAACTCCTGCAAATTTTAAAAGTGTGAACTTGTCTCCTTTGATAAATATTGGGCTTAAGATAATTACCCATATTGGGTAAGTGCTGTTTAAAATTATGCTAGATGCAACTGTTGTTTTGCTAATTCCGTAGTTTAAGAAGAGGAGTTGAACACTGAACAGCAGCCCCAACTTAAAAAGAGGAGCAATTTCTGACCTTTCAACTTTTAAAGAAATGTTGTTGTATCTTGCCCATATAAAAATTATGATGCCGCTTAGCAAAAAGCGCATCCAACCCTGCCTTATTGGTGGAGCATAGGGTAAAGCCGCTTTTAAGGCAGTGGGATGACCTCCCCAAAATATTGAAAGTAAAATATCTAAAGCAGCAGCGCGCGTAGTTAAGTTTTTTCTTTCCCCCGACGATTTAATTTTGGTCCATCGCTAATCCAGTTGCAATAAATATTGATTAACAAAGTCATAAGAAACGAGGTCTTTGTAAGATTCAATTAGTTTCTTTGTAATAGGTCCGTATGTTTCCTTGCCTACCTTCTTGCCGTTAAAAGAGGTGACGGGGCAAATACAAAGACTTGTAGAAGTTAAAAATACTTCGTCAGAATTTATCACCTCGTAGACTTCGATATTTTTTTCTATGACGTCTATACCAATTTTTTCTGCCTGCTCAATTACTGTTTCTCTGCTAATGCCCCCCAAGACATGTTGAGATTTAGGCGTATAAACAGTTTCTCCAACAACAGTAAATATGTTGCTTCCCATTCCCTCTGTTATATTGCCATTAAGATCTAAAAGAATTGCCCATGCATCTTTGTCTATTCGCTTGACCTCATTGTCACCTAAAATTAAATTAATATAGTTATGGGTTTTCGCTCTTGGGCTCATGCTCTGAAAAGGCGTTCTTCTTGTAGAAGGAGTCCATACTTTTATTCCAGTTTCATATAATGATGCTCTTGGTTTTAATGGAAGAGGGGCACACTCAACAATAACTGTTGGCCCGCCGTCTAGGTCCCACTGCTCGCCCCCAACTTTGTCCACTCCTCTCGAAATTCTTTGGCCAATCCAATAGTCTTCGTTGGGGCCCAGTAAATGTAAATTCTTTTCTAGAACTGCTTTTGATATATCAACCATTTCATTTTTTGAGATGTCAATCTTGATATCCATATAGTTTAATGATTTATACAGTCTCTCAACATGCTCTTCAATTTTAAATATTTTGTGCCCAAAAGTTCTTGTCATATCAAAAACGCCGTCACCATACTTAAAACTTCGGTCTCTAAAATGAACTTTCACTTCACTTTCAGGAACATAACTCCCGTTAAAATATGTTACTCTCTCTAAATTGCTCATAATTAATTATATTTTTTCTACTATAGCATTTTTATTATCTAAATATATTTTTGAAGACCATAAATTTGAAGAGGCTTTCAGAATTGTTTTAGAGTTGTAGTTTTTCATACTAGACTTTTTTAATATAATTTTTTCTTTTAAGACTTTACTCAGGTCCGTGATTTTAAGAAATTCATTTAACCTGTTTTGTTCTCCAAGAATAACAAAGTAATCAATATTACTTTGTTCAGGTAAAATGTATTTCTTTATATCCTCATAAACTTTTTTGCTCAACCCCTCAATCCATTTCTCTCTATTCCTATCGAACCTTCTTTGAGATTGCCCCCCAGCTTTGTGCTTTCCTCTAATGTATCGAGAGCCTCTTTTTGATATCAATACTTCTTTGTATTTAATAATCCCAGAGGCCCATGATCCTAACTCAAAAAATAGAACTCCTACAGTAATGTCTTTGTTTAAAATTTCTAACAGGCCTTTAATAGAATCAAAACTTTTTTCTTTAAAGGGAAAGGGAAGCCCTATAAATAATGAGAAGTCTTTTGATTCCACAACCACAACTTTTTTATTCACATCTTCAAAGGATTCTAGCCCCTTAACTCCCTTTATTTTTTCAGATTTAATGGCTTCTATTGAAATAATATTTTGTTTGAGTTTACTGTCATTAAGCAAACTAATCAGCCTTCTTTTGCTTACCCACCTAGTTTTGTTTTTCTCTATAATCATAAGTTCATTTCCATAAGAACTTCATGATTTTTCCTATAATTTGGTTTTGCTCCAATTCCGTTTCCTCTAGGGAAAAATAATTTACCTTGTTTTATTTTTTCCGGAGGGCATAGGTGGTCTGATCTGTCTGAAATTTCATATACTGCATGTTCTAAGGGCAGTTCAGAATTAAGCGCAGATGTGACATGAGCGCTTCCTAGCAAAGATATAGGGCCAGAAGGGCAATGTATTGAGAAGGATCCATTTGAAATTTTATCTAAACTCATTCCGATCTTTACAGCCTCTTCTATTCCTCCGCAGTATTTTACATCTGGCATCAATATATCCAGCGTTCCTGATTTTAATAATTCTGAAAATCTTTCCATGCCATAAAATTCTTCACCACCCACAAGATTTCCTTTAATTCTTTTTTTTATTTCCTTTAATTCTTGAGGGGATGTTTTAGGGTTCATTGGTTCCTCGAACCAACTTATGCCCAATTTGAATAATTCCTCTTCAACCATTAAGGAGCCCTTTTTATCAAATTTTGAATGACAATCTACGAATAAATTTTTATCTTTGGTTAATAATTTTTTTATTTCCTTTATTCTTGCTAAGCCTTCTCCAATGAACCTATTGTCCCTATAGTAATTGTTAGGATAGTTATCAAAAGGAGCACACTTAATATTTAAAAACCCGTCGTTAAGGGCTCTTTTTGCCATCTTTGAAAATGATTCTGGACTTCTATTTTTGGGCCCATCATCATCTGGAAGAAGCGATCTATTAATATTAGCGTATAGGTTAACGAAACTTAATAAGGTGCCTTTTAATGAATATTTGGATTGCAGATATTCTTTTAATGGTTTTGAATTTTCCTTTGCAAATATATCTGAGCAAGCAGACCTTATTCCACTAATAGAAGTTGCTAAAGCAAGGTCATGATTTTCTTTATCGGTGTTTAATAATTTTTCGATTTGTTCGTCATTAATTAAATCCTTGTCTTGAATTTTTTTTAACAAGGCGCTCAACAACTTTAAAAGGTTGTTTTTAAAAGAATAATTTGACATCGTTAGTTCAGAAAAACCCGAAAAACCCGAATCGGAATGAATTTCAAGAACTGTCCATTCAGTCCCACCTCTAACAGGAAAAGAGCATAATTTAGCTGACTTTATTTTCATCTTTTATTGCTTGGGTTTTGCCCTAAATTGAGAAAATTTAGCAGATGATTCAAATTCAGCAATATCAATTTTATGCCCTCCTATAGAAGAAGAGACATTCGCTGCTAGTACAGCCGATAATGAATTTATAGAACTTTTAAATGAGTTTTTTCTTAATTCAGGTTTGTTTAATATTATTGACTTTACAAAATTTTCAGAAATTAATTTTGTATTGTGTTGTCCCATCGCATCTTTGTGGGGTCCTTTTGCCAAAATTTTGCTTGTTTCATTTTCTTTGTAAATATCTTTAGTTTGAAAATGTTTTCTGCCTTTTTCAATAGAGTAGTTGTCTTCTTCTACCCCATATGCTATTAAGTTGTCCTCAAATTTAATCATTGATTTTGCCGTCAAAATATAGTCATATCTTTCCATATAAAACACCCCTGCTGGTTTAGTTAAAATTAAGGTTCCAGCCCCCCCCTTTTTGAATCCATAGGTTACGTGATAAGCAATAGGATTATCACCTTCTTCATTAATTGCCTTTGAGGGTCTTTCTACGTATGAAGATTGTACCCAACTAATATCATCGTTTGACCAATATCTCATCAGGTCGGTCTGGTGTATTCCTGCCTCAACCATAGAAGTTCCTGACCATTTTCTATCTGCCGTCCATATTCGGTTTTCAGGCCCTTGATCTTTCTTAATCATTGTATGTTTTACACCATGAGTTTCAACAGCCCCACAATTAATCATCGTCATAGAAGCCACCCACTTATCATTAAGATACTCTCTGATTTTTGTATACCAAGAATCATACTCCATTTGGAATCCGCAAATCGAAGGAACTTTGTATTTTTCTATAGCATCACTCATTGGAAAAATTTCATCTAAAAACAGGCTTTGAGGCTTTTCAGCAAAAATGGCAATTCCCTTTTGTGCCGCTCTTTCTATTTGATTTGTATGCTGATTTGGTGGAATCACAAACCATATTCCATCAACTTCACACTCATCTAAGAATTTTTCATAGTCGGTAAACAATTTAATATTAGAATCGTTGTATTTTGGCACATATTTGTTAATTTTCTCAGAGGCTAAATTTTCGCTGAATGGATCTATCAAAGCCTCTATTCTTATTAACTCTTCTTCTTGTAAGTCGCATAAAGCCTCAAGGTGCTGCAGTCCTCGCTGTCCCACTCCTACTAAGGCAACTCTAAATCCAGGCATAACCCTCCCTATAATTTCAATTTAATTTATAGAATATAGCTTTTCTAAAAATATACAACGGGGCTAAAAATATAATTAGGAAAATTATTGCAAATAAATAAAATGATGGTGAAAATGGACTTGTCTCTCTATTCCTGTCCTCAATGTAAATGGAAAATTCAATATTTTCCTCAATATTATTATTAGAAATGTTAGTTTTGAAAATCCAATTACCACTTCTTTCTAAATCAAACACACATTTATATATATCAGGATAGGCGGAAGTATTTAGTGCAAAAGTTTTAAATTTTTCTTCCCCTTTTTCTGCAATTACTGATATTTTGTAATTGTTTTTTTGAGTTTCTTTTGACTTGCTATTAATTTGAAATGTTAAGTCTAGATATCCTACTTTTGGATTTGGCGTGTACCCAACCCTAAGATCATATTTATCTCCAGATATGTCTATCTGATTGTTATTTTGACCCTGTTCATCCGCAGAAATTGTTCCGAAAAACGAAACAAATAAAAAGAGGCTGAGAGTAACTTTTGTTAGATAAAACCCTTTTATCTCTGAACTCTCCCGCTAGTATCACCTTTTGCCACAGCATTAACCTCGCCTAGGGAAACTAAATTTAAATCCCCATGAATTGTATGTGCCAATGCTGATGAGGCAACAGCAAATTTAAGAGTTTCTTTTGCAGACATTTCTTGAAGATTTCCATATATAATTCCAGCAGAAAAAGCATCTCCACCACCGACTCTGTCAACCATATGGACAGAATATTTTTGTCCTACATACATTTCGCCTCCCTCAGAATATACTGCAGACCAATTGTTATCACTTGCTGACAAACTTTCTCTAAGAGTTATTCCAATCTTTTCAAAACCGAACTCAGTAAAAAGTTTATTTATAACATCTTTGTAGGCATCTGGATTTAGTTCTCCGGACGTTACATCTTGATTTTCAGCCGAAACCCCTAAGCATTTTTCTGCATCTTCTTCATTCCCTATAGCTATATCCACATAATCCATCAAAGGTTTCATGATTTTTTGGGCCTCTGGAGGGGACCATAGGTTTTTTCTATAATTCATATCTGCACTCACTTTTAACCCAAGACTTTTTGCAGCTTTTGCAGCTTCTAATGTAACATCTGCAGCCTTTTTTGATAGTGCTGGTGTTATTCCTGTGAAGTGAAACCAATCTACTCCTTTAAAAATTTTCCCCCAATCAAAATCTCCTAATTCTACTTCACTTATAGAACTTTTAGATCTATCATAAACTACTTTTGATGGCCTCATTGCGGCTCCATGTTCCAAGTAATAAAGACCAATTCTAGAACCTTGTCTAATTATGTTCGAGGTGTCAATTCCAAAACTTCTTATCCTATTTATTGCAACATCTCCAATAGGATTTTCAGGCAAAGCAGTAATAAATTTTGTTGGGACCCCAAACTGAGCTAATGAAACAGCAACATTATATTCCCCTCCTCCATAATCAATGTCAAAATGGTTTGATTGAACAAACCTTTCCTTTTTTGGAGTAGCGAGTCTTACAAGTATTTCTCCTAATGTTGCAACTTTTTTCATAAATCTCTCCTTAGTTGATATCTTTTAATAATTTACTTAATTTTTTACATTGTTTTTCAAGTAGTGCCCAATCTCTGTTTCGCATTATCTCTTTAGTGAAAAGTTTTGTTCCCATTCCTACAGAAAATACGCCTGAATCAAACCATTCTTTTAATCCTTCAGGGTTCATATCAACCCCTCCTGTTGGCATAATCAAAGACCAAGGCATAGGAGCTAAAATGGATTTGACAAATGATGGCCCACCTAAGGAGTCGGCAGGAAAAACTTTAACAACATCACAACCTAATGCTTCCGCATTTGATATTTCTGTGGGAGTTAAGCATCCAGGCATGTAGGGTATTTTTTTTCTATTACAAGAAATAGCCACACTTTCGTTGGTCAAAGGCCCAACAATAAAATTAGCACCCATTGAAATATACATATCGGCCATTGTTGAATCGGAAATTGAACCCGCACCTAAAACCATTTCAGGTAAATTTTCCTTGCAATATTTTTCCAATTCTTTAAATACTTCCCATGCTAGATCGCCTCTATTTGTAAATTCTAAAATTTTTATTCCGCCCCTGTAGCAAGCAGAGGCAACCTCTATGGTGACCTCTAAACTAGCATCATAAAAAACAGGGACAACTTTTGTTTTTTTAATATAATTTAGTGTTTCTAGTTTATTAAATCTTCCCATAACTTCCTTAAAGTTGATTGTTAGAGTATTCTATTGTTTTCTTTTCTAAACTTGATACATAATACAGCTATTCACAAAAATAATTAAAAAATGAAGAAAAATGTAGCAAAAGCAAAAATAAAAAAGGGAATTCCATCTATAGGGACATGGGTTTCAAGTGGCAATCCTTTGGTGTGCGAAACATTAGCTACAACAGGAGTAGACTGGATAAATATTGAGTGTGAGCATAGTTCAATTGATTTAGGGGATTTAGTTCATTGTTTTAGGGCGGTTGAACATACTGAAATTCCTGTATTCGTAAGAGTTGCAGGTAGCGATCCTTTAATTATTAAAAGGGTTATAGATTCTGGGGCATTGGGAGTTGTTGTGCCCGATGTCAAAAATGCTGAAGAAGCAAAAAGAGCCATAGATGCGTGCAGGTATCCTCCTATTGGAACAAGAGGAATTGGGGCAACAAGACCAAATGCGGTTTACCCCGATTACATGCAACACGCGAATGAAGAGATTTGTGTAGTTTTAATGATTGAAGATATCGAGGCTGTCAATAAAATCGATAGTATCATGGAAGTCCCTGGAGTTGATGTAGTTTTTATAGGTCCAAATGATTTAGCAGCAACTCTTGGAGTTCCTTTGGGCATGGATAATCAACACCCGAAGCACGTTGCTGCAGTAAATAAGGTTTTAGAGGCTGGAAAAAAACATGGAATTCCTACAGGAATACATTGTGGCACTCCAGAGGAAATTTCACGAAGAATTGAGCAAGGATTCTTATGGATGCCGATAGCCTCAGATGTTGCATTAATGAAGTCGGCATTTCAGGCGTCCTTAAAAAAAATCAACGACTCTTCATCTATTCCTGAAGTTAAGTCAGACGGAAAATTTTATTAATTTAATCCTTGTGGTTCAAAGTTTTCTGTTCCTAATTCATGAAAATACACTTTAAATCCACCCAAGCCATCTGGGTTCATTAGTGATACTATTTGTTGTTTTTCTATAGGATTTTTTGTTGAATTAAAATAATTCGCTATTCCCATATTTTGGAGAAACTTTTCTTGTAAACAAAATCCTAGTTTTTTAAATCCTGCAGATTCTAAATATTGATCTAGAAAAAAGAAGTTAACATCACAAGTAATATCTTTGTTTCCAATGTTAATTAAGACGTCTTTATCCATATTGTGTCCCTCGAAGCACCTAACCAGCCCATTAGGATTATTTATTAATAAATAATCTAAATCTTCAAAGCCATAATCTATAGTTAACATAATGCAGTGATCTAGAAATGTAGATAATTTCCTGCATATTATTTTTAAGTTATTTGTGATTTCTATTCTTGATTTTTCTGGAATTTTTCTAATAAATTTTTTTTCTAAAATATTAGTTTTGTCGGTATCTTTCAGCACTTCCTTAAGATTATTTTCCTTACCTTTTTTTATAAATATTTCCTTTAAATCCCCCCCCTTTTTTTGGAATCTATCAAAAGGCAGAGCATCAAAAAATTCATTTGAAATAATGCACCCATATTTTGAATTAAAGTCTACGTTTAACAGGGAATCATTGTTCGCCTCATCGATATTCAGGTAGATTAAGCAACGATAAAATTTTCTATTATATTTTTTAATATATGAAACAATATCATCTTTTAATTTTCCTGTGCTCCCGCCAAGTTCAATTATTGAAAAATGTTTTGGATTTTTGTAATAATCCCACATTTGGATAATTTGTTTGGCCACCATTATTCCAAAACTTTTATGAGTTAATGGGCTGGTTATAAAGTCCGCCAGCATCATTCTTTTTTTATTAGAATAAAATCCGTAATTTTTGTTATATAGTGCAAAATTTATAAAAGTAGAATAATCAACTTCAGCAGAATCTTGAAATATTTCTTTTAGAATATTTTTTTTATCTTTCTTTGATTGGGATATATTTTTGTTGATGCTCACCTGTATATTCTAGTAAAGGTCTTATTAATATATTATGCTCATATTGTTCTAGAACTTGAATAGTCCATCCTGGTATACGACCAACTGCAAAAATAGGTACAAATAAATCAGTAGGTATTCCTAGAAGGTGATAAATTACACCAGCAAAAAAGTCTACGTTAACGTTAATTCCTCTTCTTTGGTAGGGCTTCATAGCATCCATAACTGCCACTAATATTTCATACCATTCTGGCTCACCCTTTTCATGGCTAAGTTGCTCTACTCCCTCCCGCAAGTGCCCAGCTCTAGGATCTTGTGATTTATAAACCCTATGACCAAAGCCCATTACCCTTTCTTTCTTTCTTAAAAGGTTAGTAACATAGTCTTTTGCTTTGTCCGCAGAACCAACTTCTTTAACCATTTTCATTACATTTTCTGCTGCTCCTCCATGAGAAGGCCCGGACAAAACAGCAATTCCTGCAGTTATTGCGCTGTGCAGATCTGCTTGTGTTCCAGCGCTCACTCTTGCAGCAAAAGCCGATGCATTAGAACCATGATCTGCATGTACAATAAAGTCTTTGTCCATTAACTTAGAGGCACTTTCAGAGGGTGTTTCTCCGTTTAGCATATAAAGAAAGTTAGCAGCATGTGAAAGTGTTTTACTTGGCTCAATTGGCTCCTTGTTATTCCTAATAGCATTATGAGCCATAACTATTGTAGGCACTTGAGAGGTTAATCTTATACCTTTTCTCATAGTTGCTTCGTAACTTTTGTCTTCTGCGTCATCATCAAATGCAGATAAGGCAGAAACCGAAGTCCTTAGGACGTCCATTGGATGACCATCTTTTATTGATCTTATTATATCTAAAATTTCCGAAGGGATAGATCTTGATTTAATTAAATTATTATTAAATTGTTCTAATTCTGACTGATTTGGAAGTTTGCCATTAAGTAACAAATAAGAAGTTTCTTCAAAAGTAGAATTTTCTGCTAAGTCATGAATACTGTATCCACAATATTCTAGGACTCCTTCTTTTCCATTTATAAAAGTAGTTTTTGTTCTGTCGAAGTATACCCCTACTAAACCTCTATGTATTTTTATTGAATCCTCAGACATATTTAAACTTTACCATATTTTAATAATTTTGAGAGGTCTTTGTCGTCATTTATATTGCTGCCACATTCAGATAAAAATTTAAAGTTTTCTAACTCCAGCTCAGTTATATTTGAGCCATCTCTAAGCCTTACTGTAAACTTATTTGATTCAATCTCTTTATCGCCAATTATTATCATTAAGGGGGTTTTATTAATTTGAGCTTTTCTTATCTTATTATTAAACCTATCATTGGATACATCAGTTTTGCCTCTCATTTTTAATTCATTTAATTTTGATTGTAAATTTAGGCTATATTTAAAATGGTTTTCAGAGATAGGGATTATTGAAAATTGATCAGGACTGAGCCAAAAAGGAAATTGTCCACCATAGTGCTCAATCAATACTCCTAAAAATCTTTCAAGAGATCCAAAAATAGCCCTATGGATGACTACTGGATCTTCTTTTGAACCGTCATCTGAAATATAATTTAGCCCAAATTTATTTGCTGCAAAAAAATCTAACTGGACAGTACCAAGTTGCCATTCTCTATCCAGGGCATCTGGAATAGTCACATCAATCTTTGGGCCATAGAAGGCGCCTTCTCCTTCTTGAATTGAATAGTTCATGCCAGAAGAACCTAAAATGTCATTCATTATTTCTTCTGATTTGTCCCAAATTTCGTCAGAACCTGATCTATTTTTTGGCCTAAGAGATAAGTTATATGTAGGATTTTCGAATCCAAAATCAGCGTATACTTCTTCTAAAAAGTTAAGAAAAGATGAAACTTCTCCTTCAATCTGATCAAATCTACAAAAAATATGAGAATCATCTTGTGAAAAGGACTTGACTCTTGTTAGTCCATGCGAAACACCTGATCTTTCATTTCTATGAAGTCTTCCAAAGTCTGCATATCTTATAGGAAGATCTTTATAGGAATGCAGTTGAGACCTAAATAAAAGATAGTGAGAAGGGCAATTCATCGGCTTAATTCCCATATTATTATTTTCGCTTTCTGTAAAAAACATATTTTCCTTGAAATGTTCTGAGTGGCCAGACATATCCCAAAGTTTTGAACTAAAAATTTGAGGAGTTATTACTTCTTGGTATCCATGAATTTCATATTTATCTCTCATATAATCAATCAGTTTATTAAGTAGGAATGCTCCCTTTGGCAAAAAGAACGGCATTGATGGAGCAAACTGATCAAAATAGAATAAGTCTAATGATACACCCAATTTCCTGTGATCTCTTTTAGCAGCGAGTTCTAATTTATTAAGATATTCCTTTAAAGCATCTTTTGACTCCCATGCTGTTCCATATACTCGTTGAAGCATAGGGTTTTTTTCATCCCCTTTCCAATATGCCCCAGCAACATCTAAAAGCTTAAATGCAGGAATATTTTTTGTGCTTTCTACATGTCCACCTCTACAAATATCCTCCCAACTTTCATGGCTCCAGATACTAATCTTTTCATTTTTAGGGATCCCATTAATTATTTCTAGTTTATAATCTTGTCCTGCAAATCTTGCCATCGCTTCTTTTCGAGATACAGTTATTCCAGAAAATTTTGCTTTTGACTTTATGATCTTCTTCATCTCTTTCTCAATAACTTTTAAATCTTCTTGTGAAAGTGCTTTAGGGCAATCAAAGTCATAATAGAAGCCATTTTCAGTAGGAGGCCCCATTCCAATTTTTGTTCCAGGGAATAAATTAATTACAGCTTCCGCCATTATATGTGCAGCTGAGTGTCTTATTTTATATCTTATATCTTCTATTGTATCTTCGTTATGTATACGCATATATTATGGTGGGCGATGAAGGATTCGAACCTACGACCTCAGCGATGTCAACGCTGCACTCTAACCAACTGAGCTAATCGCCCTTATTTTAATAAGGGTTTTTATTACTCTCTATTGTCCTCTGAATTTTCGCTGATATCAACTGTAGCGTCGTCAGAGGTCTCAGAAGTTGTTTCTGTATCATCTGAATCAACATTTAGTGCTTCACTATTAGCAAAAATATTCTTGGAAAGGTTCTTGAATCCTAATTTTTCGTAACCTTCCTCAGATTTATCAAGTCTAGCTGGTATTAACCTTCCAATAATCACATTTTCTTTTAGGCCTCTTAAGTTGTCTACAGAACCTCCAACAGCAGCTTCTGTTAATACTCTTGCTGTTTCTTGGAATGAGGCTGCGGCTAAGAAACTATCTGTTTTTAAGGAAGACCTAGTAACCCCAAGCAATACTTGGCTAGCGGTGGGAGGAGTTTTGCCTTCAGATTTCATTTGATCAACAACCTCTTCAAACTTTATTCTATCCTCGAGTTCATTGGGCAAAAATTCGGCACTATCACCAGTTGTTTCTATCTTAACTTTTCTCAACATTTGTCTAACGATTAACTCTATATGCTTATCATGAATTGAGACACCTTGTGATCTGTAAACTGCCTGAACTTCATCAATTAAGTATCTTTGACATTCTTGCTGACCCATTATTCTCAAGATGTCATGAGGGCTTTTTGGACCAGCAGTTAATGCTTGCCCCGCACTTACTTCCTCTCCATCTCTAACCAAAATTTGTGATGCTGCCGGAATTAAGTATTCTCTTTCATCACTTTCTTCCCAACTTACTTTTATTGAACTTTTCATCACTTTTGCCAAACCAGGAGTTTCAGAAACTAATGAATCATCTGTTGATAATATATCTCCAGCTTCTACCCAGTCACCTGACTTAATTTTCGATTTAGATTTTGCAGTAAGTTTATACTCGAACTCTTTCTTGATCTTATTGCTAACCTTAATAGTTCTTCCTTGTGACCCTACCGTTAGTTCAGTTTTGCCATCTATTTCAGAAAGAATTGAGACACCTTTAGGGGTTCTAGCTTCAAATAACTCAACAACTCTTGGCAATCCGCTAGTAATATCAAGACCAGCAACCCCTCCAGTATGAAAGGTTCTCATAGTTAGCTGTGTTCCTGGCTCCCCAATTGATTGAGCAGCAATAATTCCAACTGCCTCACCTAATAAAACTGGGCGACCAGATGCCATAGAAACTCCATAACTCTTTTGTGAAATCCCATATTTTGATTTACATCCTAATGGAGAATAAACCAGTGCTTCTTTAACACCACTGTCCTGAATTTTATTGGCCAACTCCACAGTAATTAAGGTGTTAGAATCAGCGATAACTTCATTTGTTTTAGGGTCTTTAATATCTTCAAATGGATACCTTCCAACTATCCTTTCTGATAATCTAGCCTGCATACTATTTTCTTCAGAATCTCTAACTAGAATCCCTTCATTGGTTTTATCGTCTACTGATGAAATTATAAGGTCTTGAGCTACATCTGCTAATCTCCTTGTTAAATATCCTGAGTCAGCCGTTCTAAGGGCAGTATCTGCCAAACCTTTTCTTGCGCCATGAGTAGATATAAAGTATTCCAGCACTGAAAGGCCTTCAACGAAACTCGATCTTATAGGCAATTCAATAATTCTCCCTTTCGGGTCTGACATAAGACCTCTCATGCCAGCCATTTGTCTTATTTGCTCAATATTACCTTTTGCTCCCGACTCAGACATTGCATAAACACCACCAAAATAAGGCAAGGTTTCTTTAACAGCCTGAGTTAATTTTTCATTTGTTTCTGTCCATACATCAACAGTCTTTTGATATCTCTCACTTTCATCATTTATTAACCCATCAGTATAAAGTTCATCAAGTTTTGAGATTTTGCTATCCGCATTTTTTAGTAAAGAACTTTTAACTTTGGGCACAACCATATCTTTAATGGCTATAGTAGTCCCAGATTTCGTCGAATATTTAAAACCCAGGCTTTTTAAGCCATCTAGCAGATTGCTAGTTACCTCATTATTTTCATTTTCATGGCATCTTACAACTATTTCTTGAAGTAACTTTTTATTAATTGTTTCATTTATAAATTCAAATGAATCTGGAAGTATTTCATTAAAAATAATTCTCCCTGCAGTAGTATAAAAAGGCTCATTATTTTGACTTAGCTCAAGAACTTCAATTTTCTCTCTCAAAGGAGTCATTCCTACGTTATAAGAGAAAATAACATCTTCTATAGAATTATATTTTTTGGGTTCCTTTTCTTTCAATTCTTCTAATTCGGTTAAGTAATAGTTTCCAAGAACTAGATCTAAAGTAGGTGCTACTATTGGTGTTCCAGATCCTGGGCTTAGCATATTTTCAGAACTCATCATCAGGCTTCTACATTCTTGAATTGACTCTTCTGAAAGAGGAACATGAACAGCCATTTGGTCTCCATCAAAGTCAGCATTAAATGCTGGACAAACTAAAGGATGCAATCTTATTGCGCTTCCCTCTACTAATACTGGCTGAAAGGCTTGTATTCCAAGCCTATGCAAAGTTGGGGCTCTATTTAAAAGAACAGGATGGTCTTTTATTACTTCTTGAAGTATATCCCAAACTTCATCATCTCCTGACTCAGCCTTTCTCTTGGCGCTTTTTATGTTATGCGCGTACCCTTGGATTACAAGGGCATTCATAACCAATGGCTTAAATAATTCAAGTGCCATTTTTCTAGGAAGCCCACATTCATTTAACTTTAGATTTGGGCCAACAACAATCACAGACCTTCCGCTATAATCTACCCTTTTCCCAAGCAGGTTTTGCCTAAATCTGCCTTGTTTGCCTCTCAATAAATCGGTCAACGACTTTAAAACATGATTATGACTACCTTGTATCGCTCTACCTCTTCTTCCATTATCTATAAGTGCGTCTACTGCCTCTTGGAGCATTCTCTTTTCATTTCGTACAATAATTTCTGGTGCTTCTAGGTCAAGTAGATGTTTAAGCCTATTATTTCTGTTTATTACCCTTCTATAAAGATCATTCAAATCGCTAGTGGCAAATCTTCCTCCATCGAGTTGAACCATTGGGTGCAAATCTGGAGGTAAAACAGGAAGAACATTAAGTATCATCCATTCAGGTTTGTTTCCGCTTTTTCTAAAAGCCTCTACTATTCTTAACCTCTTCAATGATTTTTTTCTTTTCTGGCCCGACGTTATTCCAATTTCTTCTTTTAGATTATTGCTAATTTCTTCAAGATCAATTTTTTGTAGTAATTTTAGAATTGCATCAGCACCCATTTCTGCATTAAAAACGGGCCCATATTTATCTTTATAGTCTCTATATAACAATTCATTGAGTAGATCACCCTCTTTTAAACTTTCAAGTTCTTCAAGCCTATGTTCAATTTGATCGTTCACATCTTCTGTGTTTTCTGGATCATCATCTTCGCCTTCGCCTTTTTTAGAGGATTTATTATTTGATTCAGCAAATTCTTTCAATGTGGCTATCGCTTCTTGTCTCTTTTCTTCATCAATCGACGTAACTATATATTGAGAAAAGTATAATATTCTCTCTAAATTTCTTGGAGATATATCTAGAAGTACACCTAGTCTTGACGGCGTCCCTTTAGAAAACCAAATGTGAGCAACCGGCGCAGCTAGTGATATATGCCCCATCCTTTCTCTCCTAACTTTAGCCCTTGTTACCTCAACTCCACATCTATCACATATAACCCCTTTATACCTAATATTCTTATATTTTCCGCAACCACAGTCCCAGTCTTTTATAGGCCCAAAAATTCTTTCACAAAACAGACCATCTTTCTCAGGCCTCAGCGTTCTGTAATTAATTGTTTCTGGTTTGGTTACTTCCCCGTAAGACCATGCTTTAATCTGGTCAGGAGAAGCTAAAGATATTCTTATTGCGTCAAATTCAGTTCCACTTGTTGTCATTATTCTTTCTCCTTCTCTGAGTCATCTAATTCTTCCGAAACAAGAACATCTAAACTTTCTGAAGATTCTTCTGGAATTTCTACATCGCTATTTTCTGGATTATCAATAAGTTGTTTTGTAAGATCTTCAAGTGTATCTTCTTTGGGTTCAGGAAATGCAATGTCTGTTGTCAATTCATCTGGAAGTTCATAGTTATCAAAATCATCACCAATAGTATCTTGGTCTTCTTGGCCTAAATTTCCACTAACTGAGTTTTCAGAAATTAACTCAATTGAAAGCCCAAGCCCTTGAAGTTCTTTCAAAAGAACTTGGAATGATTCTGGTATCCCTGGCTGCGTAACAGGTTCTCCCTTAACAATTGCTTCGTACGTTTTAACTCTTCCAATAACATCATCAGATTTTACAGTTAACATTTCTTGTAAAGTGTGAGCAGCGCTATAAGCTTCCAAAGCCCAAACTTCCATCTCTCCAAACCTTTGACCACCAAATTGTGCTTTACCACCTAATGGTTGTTGAGTTATTAAAGAGTATGGGCCTGTTGACCTTGCATGAATTTTATCTTCAACAAGGTGGATGAGTTTTAGAATATACATATTTCCAACAGTAACTGGCTGATCAAAATATTCTCCAGTTTTTCCATCTCTAAGTTTCGTTTTACCAAATAAGGGCGCAGATAGACCATCATTAATTTGTACATCTAATGCGCATTGCATAAGTTCAGATTCCTTTATTTTGCTTATATCCACACCTGCCTCATTTTTTAACCAAATAGATAAGCATGCTTTGGATGCATAACCTTTATTAGATGAACCGTCAGAAAAAACCTTATCCGGCTTGAAGCCATTATCTTTTATCCATTTATTAACTTTATCCCACTCAATTGATTCATCATCTAAATCGACTTTATTAAAAGCATTAGATTCAGACACAAACCATGCTCTTGCCAACATATCTTCTACAGTAACAGCGTCTGCTCCAGAGAATACAGGTGTTCTTGCTTTAAAACCTAGAAGGTCAGCGGCTCTTCCTAAATGAGTTTCTAATATCTGACCTAAATTCATTCTTGAGGGCACACCAATTGGATTAAGAATTATGTCTACTGGGGTGCCGTCAGGTAAACAAGGCATATCTTCTTGATGAAGAATTTTTGAGATTACACCTTTATTGCCATGTCTTCCAGCTAACTTATCGCCTTCAGTAACCTTCCTTTTTTCGGCTATCCATACTCTAACAAGGTCTTGAACTCCAGCAGAGAGGGTGATCCCGCCCTTCCTTCTTGGTTTTAGGTCTTTCCTGGAAATTCTTCTTACATTAATTACTTTTCCATATTGACCATGAGGAACCCTTAGAGAAGAGTCTTTAACATCTCTAGCCTTTTCTCCAAAAATAGCCCTTAATAGTTTTTCTTCAGAGGTTAATTCTGTTTCACCCTTTGGCGTTATTTTTCCTACTAAAATGTCACCTGGTTTTACACTTGCTCCTACTTGAATTATTCCATCTTCATCTAAATTCAACAGAGTGTCTTCCCCAACATTAGGTATGTCTCTAGTTATATCTTCGTCGCCAAGTTTGGTTTCTCTAGCCTCAACTTCAAATTTTTCAATATGAACAGATGTAAATTTATCATCCTTAACTAGATTTTGATTAAGTATAATTGCATCTTCATAGTTATATCCCCCCCAACTCATGAATGCGACTGTTAAATTTTGCCCTAACGCTAACTCACCACCATCTGTTGAAGAACTATCAGCAAGAGGCTGGCCTATTATTATTTTTTGTCCTTTACTGACTATAGGAATGTGATTAATACATGTGCCTTGATTGGATCTTACAAATCTTCTTAGGTCATAAGTATGAATTTCATCACTATCATCAATAATTTGGATTTCAGTACTCGTGGAAGAGTAAACAATTCCATTGTGGCTAGAAACAATTACTTGGCCACTTTCTTGAGCAACTCTTTGCTCCATTCCAGTTCCTACTAAAGGGGACTCAGGTAATAATAGAGGAACTGCTTGTCTTTGCATATTTGATCCCATTAGGGCTCTATTTGCATCATCATGTTCTAAGAATGGAATCAAGGATGTAGATACACTAACTATTTGCAGAGGAGATACATCTAAATGACTTAGATTTTCTGGGCTAATTTTTTTTACGTCTTCTCCTTCTCTTACATCAACAGTATCAGAAATAATTTGTCCTTTTTGGTCAATTTGGGTTGTAGATTGACCAATCACTTTATCCTCTTCTTCGTCAGCAGACATAAACTCAACATCTTGAGGTTTGGAAGTAATATAAGGAATGACATTTATGTTAAAAGGCTCAAGAGATTTTATTTTCTCAAAGTCCTCTTTTTTTACAATTTGCCCTTTTTTTATCATGATCTTTTTCCCGTTTTTGACATCCTCTGTAACTATTCTTGAAACTATATCGACATCGTTTGAACCTATGTAATTGAATACTCTTCTGTATGGAGTCTCAATAAACCCATAATTGTTGGTTTTCCCGTAAACCGCTAATGACCCTAACAAGCCAATGTTCGGACCTTCTGGAGTTTCAATTGGACAAATTCTTCCGTAATGACTATGGTGAACATCTCTGACATCAAATCCAGCCCTTTCTCTTGATAGACCTCCTGGTCCCAGTGCAGATAATCTTCTTTTGTGTGTAAGTTCAGAAAGAGGGTTTGTTTGATCCATAAATTGGGATAATTGAGAGCCACCAAAAAATTCTCTTAGTGAAGCAACAATGGGCCTGATGTTTACTAGTGCAGCTGGTGTGGTAACTTCAGGATCCATTTGGGTTGTCATTCTTTCTTTAATTACTCTTTCCATCCTAAGAAGGCCAACTCTAATTTGATTTTGAATTAATTCTCCCACTCCTCTTACTCTTCTATTTCCGAGATGATCAATATCATCTGCAGAAATTTCGTTATTATTAATTCTTATTAGATGTTTCATCGTTGCAACCAAATCTTGTCTGGTTATTATTTTTTCTGATAAAGGCGCATCTGAATTTAACTTTTTGTTTAATTTGTACCTTCCTACTCTGCCGAGATCATATTTTCTTTCGTTAAAGAAAAGTTCTTCTACTAACTTGTCTGCATTATTAAGGTTTGGGGGTTCACCGGGTCTTATTCTTTTGTAAAACTCAATTAAAGCTTCATCTCTAGTTTTTACAGCACTATCCCTTTCAAGAGTAGTTTTTATAAATTGATAATCGGAAGTATCAACGTCCTTAAAAATATTAAGTATCTCTTCGTCAGTTTCTATGCCAATACACCTTAGAAATGTTGTAACTGGAGATTTTCTTTTACGATCAATTTTCACTGTAATCAAGTTCCTGTTAGATGTCTCTATTTCTATCCAGGCACCTCGATATGGAATAAGTTTTGCATCACATAGAGTTCTACCTGAAGCAGGGTCAGGATTTGACTGAAAGTAGGCTCCTGGGGATCTAACTAACTGAGAGACGATAACTCTTTCCGCGCCATTTATAATGAAAGTACCATATTTTGTCATCTTTGGAATGTCGCCCATGAATAATACTTGTTGCTTTACTTCTCCAGATGAAATTATCTTTAGTTCCACAGTCACATATAGCGGGGCAGAGTAAGTTATTTCTTCTTTTCTGCATTCCTCTTCAGATCTTATAGGTTCTCTAATTTCATGATCTATGAATCTTACTTCAAATCTATCGCCGCTAGAGTCATTAATAGGTGATATCTCTTTAAATAGTTCTCTTATGCCTTCGTCAAGCAGCCAGTCATAACTTTCTTTTTGAATATGAACTAGATCGGGAGCGTCAAAATTTGATTCATCAATTATGCCAAAGTTTTTTAGTGAGCTTTCATTGCTATTATTAGGAATGCTTAGAACCATTATAGCTCTCCTTTTCTGACCAAATTAAACGCAAAAAACCCCGAAATGATTCGAGGTTTAAAAACATTTATTATATTTTAAGTGTTTGCAACTTTTTTTAATTACCTTTTTGAAGTTCAGGGAAAACCCCGAAATTTAAGAAAATTAAGCAACCACAATATTTTCCACATAATAGGTAATTTGTCAACTTTTTTTTAAAAATGTGGACAAAAGAATCAAAAAAAGTAATAAAAGTTAATTATTTTTGTATTATTTTTTAAATCATATCTATATAGTATTGATCTGTAACTCTAAAGAAATTGTGTTAAGAAGGTAGTTTGATAACAGTTTTTACTCATCCAGAATGCGAATACTCTAAAATGTTGATAAATGAGCTAGATGATATTGGGGAAGAATTTCAAAATATCAATTTATTAGTTGA
>CESD01099017.1_pt1 | contig 22036 bp, 19 predicted proteins | sample 531191 | NCBI WGS metagenome assembly CESD01 (sample SAMEA2622021, study PRJEB7988) | marine metagenome | biome: marine biome (ENVO:00000447); feature: deep chlorophyll maximum layer (ENVO:xxxxxxxx); material: "saline water (ENVO:00002010), including plankton (ENVO:xxxxxxxx)" | depth 188 m
TAATAAATAAAAATAAAACTATTCAAATATGGGGTACAGGTGAGCCTAAAAGAGAATTTTTATATGTAGATGATCTTGCAGGGGCAATTGAGTTTTTGCTTGATAGAGATTGGGAGTACGAATTGCTGAATATTGGCAGCGGAGAAGAAATCTCAATTAAAGATTTAGCATATTTAATTAAAGAGATAACTGGATTTACTGGAGAAGTGGAATTTGATACATCTAAACCTGACGGTAACCCAAGAAAATTGCTAAGTTCAGAAAAAATTAATTCTCTTGGTTGGAAATCTCAAATCTCCTTAGGTACTGGAATTAAGTTAACTTATGATTGGTATAAAGAAAATCTTGTCTAATTTTTTAGAGCTAAAAAAGTACCGATAAAAAAATAATAATGCAAAGGAAATTGGACTCCTTCCATGGAAACATCAAAAAACGAAGCTATCAACAATGGAATTATAAAGTTTACTATCCTGTAGTCTCCATTAACTGTTTTCCATTTCTTTATAAATAAATAGTGTAAAAATAAAAACATAACTAGAAGAGGAATGCCTCCTCTTGCATAAACATTTAAAAAATAATTATGTATATTTTCATTCATTCCGTCAGCACCCATTCTTCCAGGCTCAGATGCGTCAGTCATTGCCGGAAGAATTTCATTATATCCATAACCAAATAGATTTTTATTTTCATCATTCATGTCATTTAACAAATCTTGCCATATATCAAGTCGCCAATTTAATGTTCCATCAGTTGATTTCAGAGTTCCTTCATCAACATATAGAGAGAACAGAACCCCTATATAATTCCTTCTTACAAGTAAATCTTCTATATTGTCTTGAAGAACTGCTGTTTGAGATTTTTTTAACTCTTCGTTGATTAATGGATTTGATTTTTCAAAACTTAAATTACCATAAATATTAAATGTTGAAACAATAAAAACAATAATGGCTAATAATGTAAATAAGCTTGTTCTTAGTAAATTACTAATTAATTCTTTTCTAAGTGAAAACATTTCCATCAAGAAAAAAACAACTAAAGCAAGGAAAGACCCTCTACTTAAGTAAAGCAATATAGGCATAAATGCTGGCAAAACTATAAAGATAAAAAGATTGTTCCATTTTTTATTTTCAAAGTTGTTGTAATAAAATATTACAACCACCAAAACCATTAATATATCTGAAGCTTTGATATATTCAAACTTATCAGAATAATTTATAAAAAATGAACCAATAAATTTTGGATAAATACTTGATCCAAAAAAATAAATGATTGGCAACAGGACTGGCAAGAATGCTCTTAATTTTTCTACATATTTGTTATTATGTTGAAAATTTAACCCAAAATAAAAAAAAGAAATCATGCCAATAAAGGATGCTGCTTTAAAAGTATATGTATTTAAAATATTTGCTTGTGTCATTAAAAGTTGTAAAACAAAATAGAATAAAATAATTGAAATTAATCTAATCTCTTTACTTGGTTGATATTTAATAAAATAAATGGTGAATAAGAATAATGATAAGAACCCAATAAGAACAATATATTCACCTAATCGATAATTTAATATCCTGATTCCAACAAAAGATCTTGTAAATATTAGATTTAAAAATATTAAAAAAAATATTATCGGGGGAATCTTTGATTTAAGTTTTTGCATTTTAAATTTGTTATAAATAAATTCTAATACCTTGTTCTTTTATAGTTTCTTTGTATACAGTACTTTTTTAAGTTGAACTTGATATATTACTAGTTATTGCTTTATTAAAATAAAGCTTCTGTAGGTCTCCTTGCCGTGTTGAAATATTATTTTCTGTATTGAGTAGATAAAGAGGCTTTTTTATTTCATAAATATTATGTTTTTTTCTGTGAAGATCTAAAAATAATTTAAAATCTTGTGAATAATAATAATCTTCATCGTAATTTCCTATTGATATTAATAGCTCTTTTTCAATTGCCAAAGTGCCGTGTATATAAGGGTTTTTATATTTCATTACATATTTTTTTGATACCCAAGAGCTTAACCCAGGAATTTTTTTCTTATTTTTTTTATTAATTGCTCTAGATGTACATACTTTAAATTTAGATTTTTCAAGTATTTCTATTTGTTTTTCAAATCTATTAGGAAAACTTATATCGTCTGAATCTTGACGAAATATATATTTCCCTTCTGAATGATTAATTAAAAAATTAAGTGATTTCGTTAGGCCTAAGTTTTCTTTATTTTTGTAAATTTTTATTTTTTTTTCATCACTATATTTTTGAATTTTACTATTTGTGCCATCAGTAGAGCAATCATCTAAAATTAAAAATTCAAAATCTTGATAAGTTTGCTTTAAAATACTATCAATAGCTGCGAGTACGTTGTCTTCATCATTGTAAACACTCATTATTACACTAATTTTTTTTACCATTAAGAAACGCTCTCTTTAAATTTATCTATATAATTTTTAGTACTAAGCATTGACTCAATATGTTTGTAATTTTTTTTTGCTTGAGTCTGAACAATTTCTTTATGTTTAAGTAGTTTTAGTTTCTTTAAAAGTTCAATTTCACTATTTACTTTAAATGCAAAAGGATTATTCTCAGGAAAAAATTCACCTATTCCTCCACTTACTGGATAAACAGAATTAATGCCTAATTTGGATGCTTCTGACAAAAGAGTAGGCTGCCCTTCGTAAAGACTTGTATTTGTTACTACAGAATATGAATTTTTAATCAATGAAATTACATCAGAATTATCAAGCTTGCCAAGAAATAAAATATTTTGATTCTTATTGCTATCCTTTAATTCCTTTAACAGAGGCCCTTCACCAACTATTACTAGTTTTTTTTCATAATTTACTAGCAGCTTGTACGTCTCAATTAATTTTTTTATTCCTTTTTCTTCAGATAATAATCCTGCGTATATTAAGTAGCTTTTTGGTTCTAATCTAAAGCTGTGCTCACTAGTTTTTAAATCAATATTATCTATTGGATTTACTAGGGTTTCAATATTTTTTGCATCAAAACCTTTTTTAATTAAATATTTTTTTTGAAAAAGAGTTAAAGTTAAGACCTTACTTTTCTTTAAAATTTTAAAATATCGTTTACTGTAAACAATTAAAAATATTGACTTTAAATAAGAATCTTGGAAATACTTGTTAAAAAAAATATTATTCTTTTTAGTCAGACCACAAGCTTTACAAATATTTTCATTTTTTAAATGAGAAAATATCGTAATATATCTTCCACACTCAAATCTATAGTTATGTAATTTGATAATATATTTAATATCAAATTTGTTAAGAATCTTAAATACACCTAATGATGCCTTAAACCAAGTGTTGTGTATATAAACTAAGTCTGGTTTAAATGAATTTAATTTTTCAATTAATATTTTATTAGTTTTTGTATTTCTATTTATTAAGAAATAAATAATCTGTAAGAAAAAATTATCGATATCTTTATTGGTGAAATATAAAGTTTCAACAAGAAAATTATTTTTCAAAGCTGAAACTTCGCTTTCTACAGCAATATCTTCTCCACCAGTTATTCTATATTTTGTATGAATAACAAGAATTTTTTTCATTGCTATTAGAGTAATGATATAAATTTTATAAAAGAAAAATTTTCATTTATTTGGTAAAAAAGAAATAATTTTAAATATTAATGATTAAACATCATAAACTGAACGTTTGTTCCCAATAAGATCAATCTGAATGTGTCTATCAACTTGCTGGAAACTTGTTGGATCGTGTGTTGAGTTAATTACTGTTATGTTTTTATCAGTAAGAATATCTAATATTAAAGATTTTGAACTTCTATCAAGGTTTGATGTAGATTCGTCTAATAAGAGTATCTCAACATTAGACAATATTGCTCTAATAAAACCGACTTTTTGCATTTGACCAGATGAAAGAGAAGTATTTGTTACATTTCTGTTTAAAAGATTTTCATTTATTTCATCATCAAGCATAAATATCTTACATGCTTCTAGAATTTTTTTATTGTCAATTTTTAATGAATTACCATAAAGTAAATTCTCTTTTAAAGTTGTAGAAAGAATTAAAGGTGTAGGCCCTATGTATCCCAATTTTTCTTTAGCGATACCTATACTTCCGTTCTGATGTATAAGCATTCCTGAGATTAAACCAAGTAAGGTGCTTTTACCTGAACCATTTTGACCAGTTATAACTGTATGTGTATTTTCTTTTATATGTAAATTTAAATCTTCAAATATCCAACTTTCAGAATTTCTATATTTAAAATTAACTGAATTAATTTCTACATCATTCCCATTATTATTACGTTTGAAAATATAGTTATGCTCTATAGAGGAATCTTGAGTATCAACAGCTTCTCTAAGTTTTTCTATATGAATTTGTGAATTTAAAACCTTGCTAAATGATCCTGCAATCCCGCCCAGAGATTGGAACAGTCTTAAAGTAATAGCAATATAATCAAGAGTTATAAAATTAAAATTACCAAAATAAGCTATAAAAATTGAGAAAGTAAAAATAGTAATAAAGCTTGGGAAATCTGCACTTAATATACTATATAAATGATTCTTTAACTGGCCATCAGCAACTTGCTCAGAAGTATGTGCAAATTTTTCAAGTTCATCATCGTCCTTTTTCAGTATTTTAATTAAATAAATATTATCAATAACTTTTTGAATTTCTTCATCAGATTTTTTCTCAAATAAAAAAGTCTTATGCATATAATTTTTTGAACTAATTAATAACTTTTTGATAGGAAGTATTAAGACAACTACGCCAATCGAAAATGCAACAATTATTGGTGGATTGCTAAATAGTAGGTAAGCAAAATAAACTAGTGATTGAATTACAAAATTTAAAAAATTTGTTAAAGCTGAGTAAAAGAAAGAAACATGCGAAGTTATCTTGTTTATGTAAAAATATGCATCTGAAATTGAAAAATCTTTTTCTTTGAAAATCTGTGTCATTACATATACTCTTAAATTCTTTTCAACAGTTACCTCAAGAGTTTTCATTAAATATGTTTGTAATATCTTTGATGAATATCTAATTATGATTATTAAAGGTAATATAAATATATTGTCACCAATAAAATTAACGATATTCTCTAAAATTTCAAATGTCTCAAATTTTCCAGTTAAAAATAAAGTAAAAGCCAAAATAATAACAATATCTAACAAAACAGTAAGGTTAGAAGTTAAAATTATAAAGAAAATAATTAGCTTTTTATTAAGAGTTCCAGTTAATTTTGAAACATATAGAACGTCATGTAAAATTTCTTTTAATTTATTTATTCTATTTTTCATAACCTAAATAAAGTATATTTGATAGAAAATTCAATTGGTTATTTTTGTTTTAAATTTACTATCGTTGAAAACTATAGCAAAAATAAAAAATAGTAAGAAGATTGGAATTAGTGGGTATTTTATTGGCATTTTTTCTTCTGAAGTAAATAAATAATCAAGAATTATTAATCTACAGCCTGGATATGAAGATGTTGTTTTGTTAATTTTTGAATTTGAATTAAAACAGAACTCAGTATCTCGCTTGCTTTCGTTATCCAAAGGAAGGTTTGGTATTGATTTAAAGCAGTCAGGGCGGAACTCTTCTTCAATTCCACTTGAATGAATCATCTTAATTAGTTTATTTTCAAAAAAAACAATATTATTAATACTACATAGTAGAGAATGCTCATTTCTGGTTACAAGATAATCTGAATGTTCTTGAGAAACTGCTTTTGGATGTCCAGCTATAAAAAGAATTGTAATAATCCAAAGTAAAACAAATAATATTTTTAAATATTTTAAATGCTTTAATATTTTCAACATAACAAATAGAAACGTAATTGAAATTAAAAAACTGTAATAAAAAGTTTTATAAGTGTCACCGAGATTAGGGTTATAGTTATTTGAAGGGATTCCTAATGAATTTATAAACAACATAGCCATTCCAACTAAAGGCATAATGTAAAATTTTCTATTTTCCTTATCTTTATAAATTAAATAAGTTAAATAAAAATAGAAAATAATTGAAATTAAAGAAGAAAGTGCCCTTCTAATCGCATCTAAATTTGTGTCAAGTACACTACTTAAAGGTCCTTTGTATAAAATTTGTCTATCATTGTTAAATAAAAGGCTTCCTTCGCTTGTAAAAAGATCTTTTCTATTTTGTGAAAAATAATTTACATCATCATTAAACAATTGATTAAAATAATCACCAAATGAGTCCAGAATAGAAATGTTTAATATGGAGTCAGCATGTACATTAATTTCAGTATTAGAGTAAGTAAATTTTTGATCAGTAAAGACTTTTTTTATGTTTAAATTAAAGACTGAACTAAGTTTTGCCCTGTTATCATATTCCTCTTCATATTCTCTCTCAAATAAATTATTCCCAGTAATTAAATAATTTTCATAATGAAGGAAACTAAATAAGGAAAGAGAAATTAATATTAGTATTAATAACTTTTTTATCTGCAGTTTCTTAGCTAAAGGGTAGTAAGTAATTAGTAAATAGACGAAAGCCATGCTCCCAACTGAACCTTTTGATATAAATATCAATAATAAGAAAGGTATTGCATAATATAGGTTTAATATATTTTTATCATTCTTATATTTCTCTATAAAATATAAGACCCATGGAAAGAAAGAAAAAGCTATTATCTCTGGTTTCATTACAGCTCTCATGTAAATTGCTTGAGGAAAAAAATTTAATAAACATAGTGATAAGAATATTAAATTTTCCTCAAACCCTAAAAATTTAAGAAACTTATATAAACCATATAGGCCGATAAGGTAAAAAATCAAATTAATGTTTTGTATCGCATAGTTAAGAATTATCTCTAAAGATTTATGATCAGCAAAGAGTATATTCCTCTTGAATGGAATGGAAATTAAGAAATAATATAATGCTCCCTGGCCATATTTAATTTCTACATCTGCTCCAAGAAAGTAATTAATGTAATCGTAATACTTATTAAAGTCTACATTCCTAGGAGCGATGTAATATAAATTAATCCAAACTGTTGTAATAAATGTTGTGAACGTTAATAAAAACCAATTTATTATTCTTAATTTATTATTCTTAATAAAAAGCATGTTACCTTTAATTATTCTATTACTTAAATTTTCGAACAGTTGAAATAACTTAATTAAATGTTATTAACAATTAAATGGGTTAACATTTTTATATGCATGATATAAATTTAATTCATTACACAAAACTTGTGGAGAGGCTCCCAGTAATAAAAGAAGAATTTAAAAATTCAATTTTTCAAATAAAGGTAATTAGCGAGTTTGATAAGGAAGATTTAACTAAAAAGAATTTAAAAAAATTTGATACTGACTATATGTCACTAGGTGAAATATCTTGTTTCATGAAACACATGCATGTTTATAAAAAACTTATAACTAGCACTAAAGATTTCTCAATAGTAATTGAAGACGACATATTGTTAGAAGACAATTTTGATAATAAGCTAGCTAGGCTTCTGGAAAAACTCCCTAAAGATTTTGATTTTGTTTTCTTTGGCTCAAGTAAGCTCAATATGCATATTCCAATTTTTAAAAGAAGACTATTTAAAAATTTTTACAAAAAAACCAATGTTCCAACTGATTGGGGTGGAAATGGAATGACCAAAACAACTGATTCATATATAGTTTCTAAAGCAGGAGCAAAAAAAATAATAGATAGAGCAGAAAAAATAGATATTTTGGATGATGCTCTTGATTTTTGGTTAAATCAATCTGCAAGAGAGCTTGATTTAAATGGATATTGGTATGAACCAACATTTACAAAATATAATAAAAAATTTGAATCAAATCTTGCAACTCAATATAAAGATGTTCCAAGTAAGAACTGAAGCATAAGTAATAGTGCGTCAACCCTAATTAAATTACTTCTGTAAAATAAACATGTGTTAAAAAAATATATATCTAAATTATTTTCTATTTTTAATTTGTCAATTATAAAAAAAGATAAGTTAATACAAATTGATGTTGAAAGAAAAAATTTCCGCCATGAAGTTGAAAGATTGAAGTTTATTTTTCTTAATGAAAGAGTTAAAAACCCAAGAAAATTATACGATTACGTAGAAGTTACGGAATCGCAAATATTTCAAGATTTGTTTGTTTTAAATGAGCTTAACTTCAAAGAAGGTGGATATTTTATTGAAATAGGTGCAGCAAACGGTAAGTATTTGTCAAATACTTATTTATTAGAAAAGAACTTCAACTGGAAGGGGTTGGTTGTAGAGCCTGCAAGAATATGGGAACAGGATATTAAAAAGAACAGAGACTGCGATATCTCTAATGATTGTGTTTATAGTGAGTCGGATTTAAAAATCGAATTTAATGAAACTGAAAAACCAGAATTTTCAACAGTAAATTTTGATTTAGAAAAACAAGAAGATTCGCATGAACAATTGAGAAAAATTAATAATACAATTTATGAATTAAAAACTATATCAATTAATAATCTTTTTGAAAATTTTAATGTACCAAAAAACTTTGACTATCTTTCAATAGACACTGAAGGAACAGAGTTTGAGATAATAAACTCATTAGACTTTGATACTTATAATATTTCGATAATCACTATCGAACACAACTACACACCTAATAGAGAAAAAATATACTCTCTACTTAAAAATAATAACTATAAAAGAGTTCTTGAAGAATTTTCAAAATTTGACGATTGGTATGTAAAACAAAAATAACTTACAAAATTATTTTTTTAATAAAATATAAGCATGATTAACCTCTTTAATTTTATATTGATTCAAAAATTTTTCTAAGTTATTTAAATCATGATTCAAATCACTTGATCCTATAAATATATATTTTGGATTTAATCTTAATATTTCAGATGTAATCTCTTTAATCTCTATACTGATTGAAACAACCACATCAATATCTATATCTTTAAGCTCAGGATTATTTATATTTTCATAGATTTTAAATTCCTTTAAGTTTTTTTGATATTTTGCTACATCTTTTTTAGATATTTGTGAAAAATTATCAACACCTATTAATAATTCATCATCATAAATAAGACTTAGATACTGATGAAAATTTGTAATACCGCAAGGAAAATCTACAACATAATTTGATCCAATTTTACCCTCGTTATATAAATCAAACATTTTATCTAACACAAATATATTTGGTGGAAATAAATGAAAAGAATCTAACAATTTTTTACTAAGTGTTGAATTTAAACAAATAAAATAATCATTGTTAAAGAAACTGTTTAACTCATAGAAGAAAAAAGTAGAGTTAGCTGCATTTTTAAGGTGGTCAGATTCTTTAAATGAATTCTTTGAAACAATTTCAAAATCTCTTGTTTTTAAATTTTTTGGATATTTTAATTTACTAAATACAGAATATTTTTTTTTAATTGATTTAATAAAAATATTAAACCTATAGTTTTTAAGAAAAATATCATAATTTAAGAACTTATAACGGTTGAGTTTAAAAAGATTAATTATAAATAAATATATATATTTTATTAATTTATTATTTCTCATATAACTTCATTGAACATTTTATTGAACGCCTCAAAACCCTTTGGTATTATAAAATTTTGAGCTTTTCTATAAGCGAATTCAATATCAGGTTTTGCTAAATGATAATTAGGCATTTCAAATAAAGAATCTGGATTAAGAATCTCTGGAGCGACACCAACATTGGTTGATATTATTGGAGTTTTTGTAAGGGCACATTCAAATATTGACTGTGGTCCTCCTTCGTATCTAGAGGTAACAATATATAAATCTAAACAATTATAAAGTTCATTTAATTTTTCATTTGAAGGCATTTCAAAATAAGTAAATTTTATATTATTTTCCAACAACTTTGAAATAACATACTGCCTTCTTTTTCCTGCTAATAGTACATGTAAGTTCTTATGAGTTGTTTTTAACTCTTTCATTATTTCAATAAATCTGTCTGGCCCTTTTGATAGCTTAGGCGATTTTAAGTCTGAGCCTTCAGTATCTCGTTGGAATGACCCAACTAAATAGGATGAAAGATTAATATCATGCTTATCACGTAGCGATTTTTTATCATCGATCGGAAACCAAATATCTTCATTTATCCAGAAAGGGATTGAATAAATTTTTTTATTAGTTAATTTATTTATTTGTTTTACAGTATTCTTTGAAATAACATGATATGCGTCGACATAATGATCTCTATTTTTAAATTTTTCTTTTTCTTTTGAGTCAAATTTATGTTCATCTATATGATAAATTGAGCAAATTACTTTTTTTGAATTTAATTTTTTTAAAGACTTTTCTTTCCACTTCCAAGGAGCAATAATCCAAACTACGTCAGATTTAAAATAATATCGAGTGTATGGGTTTTTGTTAGTAATCCATTCTTTTCTCAATCTGTCAATAATCCAGTCTTCGTTGGCTTTATTTATGAAAATTTTAGAAGTTTTATTTTTTTTCATAGAATTAAATTTTACTAGAAAGAAGTTATTGTTTTTTTTAAATATTGAAAAGATTGGAGTTATAGAATTGGATAGAAGTTTGAATCAAATCGTATATATAATAATTAAGATACGTTAAGAAATGTTGTAAATACAATTTCATAATTATGAACAGCTGTAAAAATTGAAAATAGTAATCACTGGTGCATCCGGACAAGACGGAATGTTTCTAATTGACAATATTCTAAATAATACCGACGCTAAAATTTACGCGTGCACACGAAAGAAAAGCAACTTTCAATTTGAAAAATTAAAGTTTTTGAATAATAATTTTGACTCAACAAGAATGAAATTAGTTGAAATAAACTTTCAGGAATACAATCAAGTACATGAATTCATAAAAGACACTAGGCCTGATTTTGTTTTTAATATGATGGGACCAAGCTCTGTTTCTAAATTTATTGAGAATCCAGAAGAAATGACAAGTATTACTATCAATGGCTTTAAAAATTTAACTGACTCTCTAATAGAAACAAGAAATTTTTGTAATTTTTATCAAGCATCCTCATCCGAAATGTATGGTTACGATTCACCATCACCATTTAATGAGCTTTCAGAATTTAAACCAAACACAGCGTATGCAAAAGCTAAGCATTCTGTTCATTTAAAATCAATAAAATACCAAATGGAATACGAATGGAATATAGTATCTGGAATAATGTTCAATCATGAATCAGAATTTAGAAATAGTAATTTTTTGATTATGAAGTTAATCGAAAAAACTATTGAAATACAAGAAAATAAAAAAATAAAAATAGACCTCCCGAGTCTTGAAATTTCTAGAGATTGGTCATATGCAAAAGATATATGTAATGGGATTTTTCAACTTACCATTGATAATTTTTCAGGGTCATATGTTCTTGGGTCTGGGGTATCTACATCAATTAAAGATATCGCTGAATATATATTTAAAAAAGCAAATTTAGACTATAGAGATTTTATTAATCTTAATAATAAACAGTTAAGAGAGGGTGAGCCTATGAATGTAGTAAGTGATCCTGAAAAAATAAAAAAAGAAACCGGCTGGCAAACGAATTTAAATACTTTTGAAGTTTTAGATAGAATGTACGATTATAAAATATTAAACAAGACTTAATATATTCTTTTTTAATTTCTCTTTATCAATCTTAATTTCTGTAGAGTCTATGGTTCTTTCCCAATTTAATATATTAAAATTATCAGAAAATGTTAAGTCTCCATAAAACACAATTACGAAAGCTTTTTCCTCTTTGGAATAATTATCAAAATTTTCAATCTTGAATTTTAATTCTTGAAGTATTTTTTCTGAATTCCTATTTAGAATTTTTTGTATATTAATTGCAGAACTTTCATCATCACCAGAAAGTTCGTTGGGATAAAGAATTAAACTATCTAAATCATTATTAAATTTCAATAGCGACCTAACACACTCCTTTAAATAATCCATAGTGTGTATTTTATAGAAAACAATTAATTTTTTTTAGGAATAAAAATTTAATGGAAAGTGAGACAAGAAAGTTTCAAAATTATGAATATAAATTAAAACTAACAACGTTATTAAAGTATTGTAAATTTTTATATTTTGTTGTTTTAATTTTTCAAAATATATTGATGCGATAAACACAAGCAAGTGGAAACCTTGAATAATATATGTTGCCTTAATGCTGTCTCCTGTCGGAACTGGATAAGAAATAGCAAAAATTAAATACCCTATAAAAGTAGAAAGTATCGCTAGGTTTATATATTTAATTAAAAAACTAGATTTGTATTTTTTGTAGGTATAGATATAAAAAATAAAAATTGTTAAAAATGTAAATATTGAAAATTTATTAACTAAAGCAAAATAATCTCCAATAATAAGCTGATCTCTACCAGTAGACAAAAAACCAGAAGTAAATGAAAAATAACCCCAGTAGTCACCCCATAGGTCAGAATATAAAATAGAAAAAAATTGGTTATCTAAGTGGGGCCTGATTGGTTTATAAAATAAATATTTAAAATTTTCATAAGTAGGAAAATAAAAAGAAAGTGGTTGATTTGCTAAGGAAAAACTTGTGCGGTTCATATTAAATGCAATAAAACTATTAGTTTGCAAATATAAATTAATGTAGAACCACCCTGAAAGAATAAATCCAATTAACGCACTTGGAATCCAGATTTTTAAATATTCTAATTTGTTTTGTATTTGTTTATTGAAAAGTAATAATATAACTGGTAAAAAAAGTAAGAAACCCCATTGTCTACTTAATGCAATACCTCCAATAATTAGACCAAAATAGATGGAGATTTTTATATTGTATTTAAAATTATTTTGTTCTGTTTTCAAAATAAAAAATAGAAAAAGACTCAAAAAAAATAAAATATAGATTTCTCCTCTTATCATGGAAATAGTTCTGTAATTAACTGCAAGTAAGGAAATTAACAAAAGATAACTTGTATTAATAATGGTTTTGGACTTATTAAATATTTTTAGTGTTAAAAGATTAATATATATAATTACTAAATAGATAAGAGATTGGAATACTTGTGTTGCGTTGCCATAAATAGGCCTGCAGTCTTCAAGCAGATTATTGCTCTCTAATAAGTTTCTACAAATAACTTGAAATGCTGAAGGAATTAGATATCCAAATGGGGGGCTGAAAAATTCTCTTGTATCTGCACTAGTAGGTAATTCTATTCTCCTTGGAAGATATCTAGATAGATAATCTACATATGAATAATGTGCTTCTGCATCGTAACCTAAAATTGGTGAATAATGAAATATATTGTAAATTAATACATAAATAGTTGAAATTGATATACCAATAAATATAAATTTATAATAATTTTTATATATCTTCATAATTTAAAGTTAGCAAAATATTTAACTAGTTTATACCTATTGATTAATAAGCGTTAAATATTGGGAATGATGTAGAATTAGATAAGGTCAAATGGTTGTCTTTAAAAAAGATTGACAGTTCGATTCTGTCTATGCCCACTATGAGTAAAAATTTATTATTAACTGGCGGAGCTGGTTTTATTGGTCATCTAGCAATAAAAGAACTCTTACTAAATACTGATTGGAATATAACAGTTATTGATAGATTAAGTTATGCAGGAAGTTTAGATAGAGTAAATTATGTCTTGGAAGAACTTGATAAGGATACAAAAAATAGATTTCGTTTTTTTTATCATGACCTAAAAGCAGAAACTCACGAAGGAATAGTTGATGATCTTTCAGAAACTAATATTATTTTACACATTGGAGCTTCCTCTCATGTTACGAGATCAGTCAAAAATCCTTCTATATTTATTCAAGATAATATAGTAGGAACTTTTAATTTACTCGAGTTAACAAGAAGGTTGGAAAATCTTGAATTATTTTATTATTTTAGTACAGATGAGGTGTTTGGCCCATCTGAAGAAAATACAAAATTTCTAGAATGGGATAGGTACAATTCGAAAAATCCATATTCTGCAACAAAAGCTGCGGCTGAAGAATTAACTATTGCATATGCTAATACGTATTCTATTCCTTCCTTAATAACTCACTGCTCAAATGTTTATGGAGAAAGACAGCATTCTGAAAAATTTATTCCAAATACTATTAAGAAGATTCTTGAAGGTGAAGAAATACTCATACATACAGATAGTGAAGAAAAACCTGGCGATAGGTATTATATTTACAATGAAGACCTTGCAAAAACAATACTTTTTTTAACAAAAAACTTCGAAAAAGTAAAGAAAAAGGCTTTTGAAGTTCAAAATAAAGAGCCTACCAAAGTCAATATTACGGGATCTAGCTTAATTACCAATTTAGAAGTTGCTGACTTAATATCGAAAAAACTTAATAAAGAATATAGTTATAAACTCTTACATAAAGACCCTGATAGACCAGGGCATGACATTAAGTATGGTTTAGATAATACTCTTTTAGATAGCTTAGGAGGAGTATATGATAGAAAATTTGAAGAAGGCATTGATAAAACTGTTGATTGGTATTTAAATAACAAATCTTGGCTTTAAATTAATAAATCAAATAAAGTAAGCATATGAAATCGTTTACGAAAATTTTTAATTTCAAAAGTATAAAATGGTATCTACCTAAGCTTTACATAAAATTAAATAAATTTGCAGTATTCAATAATTATTCAATACTTTATTTCATAGGTGGTAAACATCACTTGCCTTTTGCAACTAATATTCATCAAATTTTATTTGGCATCTTATATACAAAGAAAAATAATTTTAATTTTTATTTCAATGGGACTAGTCAAGTTAATAAATTTTCGAAAATAAATAATAAATTTCATAATGTATTTAAATTTTTCAAAAAAAAATATAGATTTTATTATTTTGATAGACCAGAAACAAATTTTTTCAAAAGGTCTGATTTTTTAGACAATAAGGAAAATGATTTTCCAATTTCAAATAAGGATAAAAAATTTTATTATGAAAATATTCATGAAATTGCTAGGAACGAATTATTTTTTAATCTAAAGTTTTATAAAGATATTGAATTAGACAATAACACTTTGGTAATTCATTTAAGGGGCGGAGATGTATTTTATGATGACTGGCATAGTTTATATGTTCAAAATCCATTAAGTTTTTATTTAAAAATTTCAGAAAAGTTTGAAAATATAATAATTGTTACTGAACATATAAAGGATAACTTTATTTTAAAAGAATTAGAAAAAAGATTAGACCTTAAAATAGCTTCTGGATCTCTCGAAGAAGATACAAATATATTATTAAATGCTAGAAACCTGGCTACATCTGGAGTTAGTGCCTTCCCAATTGCTTGTGCTTTATTGTCTCAAAAGTTAGAAAACTTATTAGTTACAAATATTTATCTTGAGGAGCATTTGAATCCTAAGATGATTAATGAAAATTATGTGAATATAGAAAATTATAAAGTTAGCAATTATATAAAAATTGGAGATTTTAAAAAGAGTGATTATAATCTTAAGAGACTTTTGTCAGAAGATACAAGTGAGATTTTAAAACTTACTTAATTTTTATTTTTTTCTAAGTACAAACTTATTGAGTAGAGCTTCCATATTCTTAAAGCATTCATTCTTGTGTTGATTTGAAGAAGGTTCTTAATTCTTGATAAGTCTACAAGATCTCCAAGAACTGAAAAATTAATAGTATCAATAATCTCTTTTTTATTGTTGTTTACAAGTTTATTAATATCTATTGAAAATCCCATTTTTTTTCTGTCAAGAAAATTCCTATCAAAATCTGAGGATAAATATTTTTTAATTATTTTTTTGGAGGAGTATTGGCCATTATTATTTAAATTATTATGGCCCACAACATATTCAAACAATCTATGGTCTAAAAACGGAGATCTAACCTCCAACGAATTTAACATAGAAGAACGATCGATTTTTTTTAACATCATTTCATTTAGGAAAAAATCAAAATCTGTAATCATTAAAGACTTCCAATTTTCTTCTTTGTTTTGTAAATAAATTTCATCAAAACTTAAATGATTTTCTATTTTCAATAATTTCATGAGTTTTTCATCTCCATAATATGATGAGAATGCAACCTTCCAATTACTAGAATTCTTTAAAATATTATTTCCCGAACCAAAATTTGCTGGATAATAATTAAATAAAAAACTTATTAATCCTTCCGGGTATCTTTTAGTTTTATAAAAGTTCCCATAATGTTCATACCCTGAGAGTAATTCGTCTCCTCCGTCCCCAGAAAGTGCTACTTTAAATTTTTTTGATATTTTATTTGAAAGAATAAATGTTGGTATGATTGAAGGGTCATAAATTATATCATCATAGCCTAAAATTATTGACTTAATCTCTTCAAAAGGAATGTCTTTATCAATAGTTTCATAAATATGATTTGTATCGTATTTCTTTTTAACTTGTTCCATGAATTCGGATTCATTATATTTCTTAGAATTTGTAACCATGGAAAATGTATTAATATTATCACGATTTTCTTTTATAGCTTTGATTACTGCTGTTGAGTCTAGTCCGCCTGACAAAAAATTTGAAACAGGAACATCGCTTTCTAGTCTTTTTTTAACACTGTCTTCAAATAAATCAATAAACTCTTCTTCTATAAATTTTTTTTCATTTATAAAGCTAGGTAGATACCAATACTTTTTTTTCTCTACGCTAAATTTATCTTTATTAAATGAAACTTTGACAAATTCTCCCGAATTAACACTTGATATTTTTTTATAAAAAGTATTTGGTGTAATTGACGTACCAAAATTAATATAATTAACAATTTGTTCTTCATTTATTTCATAATTATTCGATAAGTTTTGTATAGATAGTAAATCTGAGCCAAAATAAAAACCATTTGTATCGATACTAAAATATAAAGGTTTTTGACCAGCTCTATCTCTAATAAGATAATACTCATTATTTTTAATATCGTAAAAAAATATAGAAAATTGGCCATTGATATGATCCAAAAATTCTAAACCATAAAAAGAAAGCCCTAATAATAAAGTTTCTGTATCTGAATGTGAAGAATTAAAACGTAAATTATTTTTTTCTAATTCTTTTCTTAATTCTCCATGATTAAAAATTTCTCCATTGAACATAATTAGCGTATTAAATTCTTCAGAATACATTGGTTGTGATGCCTTATTAGATAAATCAATTATTGAAAGCCTATTAAATATGAGATTATGAAATAGTTTGCTTGATTTGAAATTTTTATTACTTATTATTACTTTTTCATCTGGACCTCTACACTCAATTCTTTCATTACAACTTTCAATAGTGTCTTCTGAGATTCTATTAAAAGTAGCTGAGCCTAAAAATCCGCACATAATTATATATCTTTAATTATATTGTTTAATAATCTATGACAGTTGTGAAATAAAGAAATTAACAAATATTTTATTTTCTACTAACTTCTCAGTTTTCTAAACTGATAAATTAGATTTGCTAAAAAACTTTTAAATATTAACAAAAAATTAAAATAGTTTAAAAATCTATAGATATACATATAGAGCCCTATTTTTTTAGTGTCCAATTTTGGATCATAAATTGATTTCATTATGTCTAAGTAGCTTTCACACATTAATTCAGAATTATAAGGAAAATTTTCATTTTTTTTATAATAAGAATCATAATTTTTATAAATCTCTTCAAATTTTTCATTTAAATTATTGATTTCAAATTCTATACCAAAATTCTTTTGATATTCAGGTATGCCTCCACTATTTATATATAAAACAGGCAACCCACAGAGAGAGGCTTCTATTTGATGATTACCTGATGGTTCATTTAAAGAGCCTGTAATATACAAGTCGTTCGCTTTAAGCTCTTCCGATAATTTGATACCACTTAATGGTTTTTTATAACTTACGTTTTTAAAACTAAAATTTTTTGGTAAATTACCAACATATGTAAATTCAAATTTTTCACTAAAATTAGATTCATCTAATAACTTATCTATATAACAATAGACGTCGAAACCTTTGTTCCAATTATTTCCCCAATGATGAGTTATGATTTTAAGCTTTGAAGAATGATCCCAGATTTTTTTGTTTTGTTTATTAAATATATTTTTATCTGACCCAGACATTACTACACTCGAATTCACTATATTTATCCCACTTTCTCTGTAGAGTGTTTCTATCCATGAGCTCACATATATAGTAAAGTCACACTTTCGACTGATTTTTATCATTTTTTTATTAACAAAGTTTGTGTTTTTTCTTTCATCACATTCATTAATTCTGTGAATTAGTTTCACTTTTGTATTTACATATTTTTTATACATCAATGCTTCAAATAGTGTAATTGTTGATGTTGACGACTCAATTCGTGGTTCAGTAAGCAAAATAATATCAATATCGGAATCAATTAAAGAATTGGTTACTTCAATATTTTTTTTGTTAAGGTAATTTTTTAGATTAATAGTAAATAAGTTCCCCCCACCCCAAGGACCTTTAATTATTTTTGAACCTAAAGCAACTTTCATTTTAATTTACAATAGGTAAAAAATAGGAGCGGGCTTTTAAATTTAAGGCTTTTTTTATATAACTATTATGTATTTCTTTTGCCATTATAAATTCTATTTACATATTTTAATATGGGTTAAAATATTTAAATGAATATCCTGTATTTCTTTACTTTTGGTTATTCTCTTAAAACCTGGAATGATTCGGGACAATTAAATAGAGAAATTAAACATTTCACTGAACTTCATAATAAGAATAAAAATTTAAATTTTACTCTTTTTACCTATGGAGATGAAACAGATGAAAAATTTATTAAAAGTGACTTTATAAAAGTAGTTCCAATTTATAAATATATAAAAAAATCTAAATTTAAAATTATTAATTTTTATAAATCTTTTTTTATAACATCTATTATTAGAAATTTAAAATTAGAAAATTCAGACACTATTATTCAAAATCAGCTCTTAGGATCATGGGTTTCATACAGATTTAAAAAACAACTAAAAATACCATTAATAATAAGAACCGGATATGATATGTATGAATTCTCTATACATGAAAATAAAAATTATCTTAAAAGATTATTTTTTAAATACTTAACTAATTTAAGTTTGCGATTTTCAGACATTTACTCTGTTACAAGTAAATGTGACAAAGAATTTTTGTTAAATAATTTTAAAAAAATAGATAATTCAAAAATTATAATTCGACCAAATTGGGTTGAATTAAATAATTCATCTGAACAAGTTGAAAACAAGAAGAGAAATACTAAAAAAATTGTAAGTGTTGGAAGACTCGAATTTCAAAAAAATTATTCATCAGTTATAAAAGCATTGGAAGGGACTGATTATGAACTAGATATATTTGGTGATGGATCATTAAAATATAATTTAACTAAAGAGGCAAAAAAACTAAACGTAAAAGTAAATTTTCTAGGAGTTGTTGATAACAAAGATTTGGTAAAATTGTTAAGAAATTATAAATTTTATATCTCCAGCTCTATCTTTGAAGGGAATCCAAAAAGCATTTTAGAGGCAATGTCTGCAGGTTGTGTAATAATTGCAAGCGATATAAAAAATCATACTGAATTTTTAAATGAAGAAAATGCTTTACTCTTTAATAACCATGATGGTTCTTTAAAAACGTTACTTCACAATTTAAATGTGGATGAAGAAAAATTAAATAACTTAACTAATAGTTCAATAAAGACGCTTAAAAGTTTATATAATTTAGACAGTCTGGTTGAAAATGAAATATCTGACATCTTGGAATTGACTTCATAAATAAATATTTTTTTTAATTGTCAGAGACTTATAATTGTTAAGAGGAATAGCGCAAGGAGATTGAAAATTTGAAGATTTCAGTAATTACTTCTTACACAAACCCAGAAGAACGTATGGATCCATGGAAAGAAGCTATTAACTGCTACGAAGAATTTGCGGATGAAGTAATAGTCTTGGGCGAAAATTTTAAAACAGAATTTGAATTTTCTGATTTTGGACCTATGTTTGATGATGGTTTTGATAAAGCAAGTGGTGATTGGGTAATAAAAATGGATATTGACACTTTAATTCATGAAAAAGACTTCAAAAAACTTTACCAAGCCTTCAGCTACTACAGTGAATACCCTGCAATATCACTAAGAAAATTTCAATTCTTTACACCAAAAAGATACCATACTAAATCACGAATGGGGATGGTACTAAATAAAAAGAAGTTTAAAAATATAAAATTTAACGGAGGAGGGGATGGATGTGATCCAACAATAAATAATAATCACATCAATGAAAAAAATGTTCCTAGAATAAATATTCCTTTTTGGAATTACGATTCTGTTTTTAAAACAAAAGAAGTAATCTCAAATGACAGGGCAAGGTTTGCGAGAGCTTGGAAAAGAACTTTCGATGATTATGGTGATAGAGGTGGTCCTGAACCTGAAGTTGCATATGATGCTTGGTTTAAAATGATAGAAGCCCGATATAAAAAACATATCTTTAAAGTTAATATAGACGATCACCCAAAATTTATTCAAAAAAAGATTAGCAATTTAAATGAAAATCAATTTGGGTTTAATGCGTTTGGATTAGATGATTACTTAAATAGATCAATATCAGACTACCTTGAAGCCTATAGAGAAAGATTCATTAGTGAATTAAAATTATCCTTTAATAATTCATACAAAAAAGAAAAATTTATTTAATATGAATAAAAAAATCTTATATGTATTTGGACCAGGTAGAAAAACTAAATTAACTAATAATTCTTACCAAGCTAGAGAATTCTTTTACGGATATCAACATTTTGAAAAAAAGTATGATGTAGACATAATTGAAGTAATAAAAGAAGAAATAAATAAGGAAGGCTTTAGAAAGTTAATTCATTTTTATGATCGCTTAATTGTAAAATTAACAAATTTTCCAAGCTATTCGGTAGAGTTAATAACAAAAAAAAATATTAAAAATTATAAAAAGTTTGATTTTACCGTATTTACTTCTGATGCTCTTTTTTTATCTTTTCTACCAATTGTTTTAATTAATAAAATACTAAGAAGAAAAAATAGAAATATAGTTATAACTATGGGTCTTTTTGGGAAAACCTCAAACAACCGCTTTAAAAAAATATTTAATTTTATATATTTAAAATTAATTCTTTTTTCAGCAGATAAATTTATTTTGCTTGGATACGGTGAATATAAATTTGTAAAAGATAATTTTAAAAAATATTCAAAAAAATTTGAATACCTACCATTTTCTATAGATAAATACTTTTGGTCAGAATTCAATACATTTGATAAAGACGGAGTCTTATTTGTTGGAAATGATGGAAAAAGAGATTACGAACTATTAAAAAATATAATTTTAGAAATGAAAGAAATTAATTTTACAGTTATTACTAATCACAATATAAATATTGAAGTTGAAAATCTAAATACTATTAAAGGAAACTGGTCAAAACAACTTATTACAGATGAGGAATTGAGAGATTATTACTCAAAATCAAAACTTACAATTATACCGTTAAAAGAATCTTTCCAGCCTTCTGGTCAAAGTGTTGCGCTTCAGTCAATTGCGTGTAATACACCTGTATTAGTTTCATACACTAGTGGTTTTTGGGGTGATGAGGAGTTTATAAATCAATCAAAAATTGAATTTGTTAAAAATAGTAATATTAAAGAATGGAAAAGTAAGATTTATGAAATTTTAGACAAAAATAAAACCCAAGAATTAACAAGAGACAATTTGACTAGATTTTATAAAGAATACGATATTGAAATATTCAATTCTGGATTAGAAAAAATAATTTTAAGTTATTACTAGTTAATAAATTAAAATCATATTATGTTAGGAAGGCATTGAAAAAAATAATAATAACAGGTGGTCTTGGTTATATTGGGATGGAACTATCCAAGATTTATTCAGGAAAATCAAAATATTACAATATAACGGTTGTTGACAATGTATTTTTCTCTGAGAGAGTTAGTCAATTAAAAAGATGGGGAATAAAATTTGTTCAAGTTGATATAACTGAAAAAAACAAAATGAAAGAAGTTTTAGATGATGCAGATATAATTTATCATCTTGCAGGAATAACTGACGTTGGAACAACAATTGAAGATAAAAATATTTCAAGAGACAAACAGGTCAGAAAT
>CESD01029396.1_pt1 | contig 21897 bp, 18 predicted proteins | sample 531191 | NCBI WGS metagenome assembly CESD01 (sample SAMEA2622021, study PRJEB7988) | marine metagenome | biome: marine biome (ENVO:00000447); feature: deep chlorophyll maximum layer (ENVO:xxxxxxxx); material: "saline water (ENVO:00002010), including plankton (ENVO:xxxxxxxx)" | depth 188 m
CTTGTTGTAGTCATAACCTGACCTATACGCTACGCCGCCGGGACGTTTAGGTGTATAGACATAGGTGAAAACAGGTGACAGATCTGCTGAACACGCAATTGTGCTGACAGATACAGTTGCATCACGCCGCGAATATGCGAAGTTAGCTTCCCTATATTGAATGCCGGTTTCGTTGTAGTCGTAGCTGCCCGGATATTTTGGAGCGTAGTCGAACCCCGGCTCTTGATACTCAATCTCATCTTTGTTGTACGGATTGACAGCGGGGAGTGGCACCGAACAGCCTCATCTTTCTAACCGGTAACTGATGCCGTTTCAGGATCTCCCACTTTTCGAGCAGCAACAGCTTTACCAATAGCTACAAGAGCCGCAACTCCGGCGACCTGTAATGAGTCCATCCAATCTGGACCGGGGACTGCCATAGCAGCTACCCACGCCTGAGCGAAGGTAGCGACAGCACGTTCTAAACTGTCTTTAATAAAACGCTGGTTGAACAACTTGGTTCCTCCGTATCTTCATTGCCGCCCACGTTTGGGGACCGACAATTCCATCAGCAACAAGCGAATTAGCTCGCTGCCATCCGATTACTTTTGCTTTAGTTTTCCGTCCAAAAATACCATCCGCTACTACTGCGATGCGTTGCTGCACCAATCTTACAGCAGCAGATTTAGAACCTTTGCGTAACGTACCCGGAAACGGAACTAACCCATCTTCAGGTTCTTTAGGCAAAACAAGCGTTGGAGCTTCTACAATCATTTTTCTAGCAATTAAAGCTCTTAATTCAATCATTGAAAATGACGGATCAACTTTACGCGAAGTCCATTCTTTGTGCCCAATCACAGTATTCAATGGATTCCATTGAAATCCGTCGCACAAAAAAGCGCACAACTCTACAAGTGCGTCCATCTGAGCCTCGGGAATATCTTCTCCTAACCCGTCATTAATAAGAGAAACACCTATCAAACGAGAGTTAGCACTAATCTTGCCGGGGCTCGTAGCGTCACCAGTAACAGGGTTATTCTGCTGCATCCGTGTCAACACTGACTGCAAGCCACGACCAGCGTGGTTAGCTTTCACGTTCTCAGCAGTCAACTTAACGATGGTGCCGTCACGTTTAATGATGTAGTTGTACAAAGGTCCGGGGACTTTGTTGACTCCTCGAACACACATCGCAATTACGTTGTCAGGGTCTGCGTTACGGTTCGAAGCAGTGTGATGAACAACTATTCCGAACGGTTTGAGTGGTCGTCCAGTGTTGACTTTGCCGGGAGCATCAACCAATTTCATGGGGAGGAGTCTCCTCAACAATGTCGTATGTCACTGGATTCCATACAGTGTTATAAGTCATACCATCATCACCTGCTTCCACCGATAACTCTCGATGAAACAGCGTTTGTTTAATAGGAGCAGTATTAGTTTCATCTTCTCCTTCACCAAACTCAGGATAAATAAAAATTGGTTCTGGTTGACTAGGATTTGTTACTTCATGCCAACCTTCAGGTAGCTCATCACCTATTTCCCAATCAGGAATTATTCTTCGTATGTCACCCGGATATTGCCATTCAGCATCAGGGTTGACGTAAACATGTTGTTCGGACATTAGTGCAACTCATCACTTAAAATTATGGGTGTAACCGCAGTAGCGTTATTAACAGGGTTTGTCATTTGATAAGAACTAAATGAATTGGGGACACCTATTTGTCCGGCTTCTGTGTAGTTCCCTGCTGTTTCGCTTACGGGAATATCGTCACGATAATAGTAAGTGCTGTCAGTATTGCCTGACAAAGAAGTTGTGCCTGTTCCTGAACCATCTGTAGGCAGTTTTGCTATATAACCATTTGAGGGGCTATCCATCATTCCACAGATATACAAGAACTTCTCATCTGAAGACAGCATCATTTTAGTTCCATAGTTAGGAGTCCCATGACCGGGGCTAACAAAGAGAGATCTCATTTGTGAACCAGCAATGGTTTGCAACGTTCCGCTGCTGTTGTACATAGCCCAATTTAAACGATACGCAGTGTCAATAATATTGTTGGTGTCGTACTGTGTCCAAGCAACATAAATATTGCCAGATGAATCAACCACTGGATTGCAAACAGATGACAAACCACTGTTGTTGGTTGGTGATATCCGTCGCTGCCAATCAATTGCACCAGTAGTTTTATTTACTTTCAATAAATGACATGTGTTAGTTGCTGGACAACCTGAAGTAAAATACATGTGGGTAGAGCTAGCTTCAGCTAAACCACCAGAATGACCAGAACTAGTTCCTGACGATATTTGATACATGTAACGGAACTGTGTCGTACCCGAACTTTCTTGTGGTCTAATGCCAGCGAACCCAGTGTATGCGCTATTAGAAGACCTTAAAGCCATAAACACCCATTGGTTTCCGCTTGAATCATCGGTAATAAGTGGGTGAGTTGGGTACCACGTTTCCGCATAGTTACGGTAAAAATAAAACGCATGGTCGGTACCACCAGTTATATATTGTTGAGATCCGTCAGCAAGACTTATTCTCTGCATAGCTGGCGAATAACGGCCTTGTGACCAGTCATACCAATAATAAGTTACATAAAAATGATTTTCACCCGGCTTATGAACTGAACAACCCGTGTAAGCATAGTTATCGTAACCACCATTTGACTGGTTAACCCCATTATCCCAATCTTGGACTAGTGTGCCGTCTTGGTGCTTGGACATAACTATTGACCAAATGCTATTTGAACGATTCATAGCGCCAGTAGCAACAATACAATTTGAATAGCTGCCTCCAGAACCAGTGTAAATTACGTCACGAGCATCAGAACCACCGCCGCTTTGAGCGTTGCTCATTTCTTTCCAATTGTTAGCTGCGCCAGCAGTTCCATCAGCTAACACTTGGAACAAAGGATAGTTATTGTTACTAGTGGCTATTAGGCCGCCCCACGCATTGTTATCAGCGTCAAGAGTGAAGCCATAAACCCACCGGCCAGTAGTACCCCAGCCAGAACTAGTAGGTTCTACAACCCACCCAGATTCGCTGCTTCCGCCCGAACCAAACAACGCTGCTTTATTAACTCCGAATGGCATAACAATCCTCAGCTAGTAAGAGCAGCAATTTCTTCGTCAGTTAAACCAAGCTCTTTAAGTTTGGCGTTACCCGATTCCCGATCTGCTGCTGCTTTTGCTTCTTCAGCTTCTTGTTGCGCTACTGCTTCTGCATTAGCTCCAGCCGCCGCAGCTATTTCTGCTTTTTCTAACTCAGTAAAATCTCGTTCAATGACTTCACCAGTTTGGACATTCACACTTATCACATCAGGCATTATGCTGAATCCTTTAATCCGAACAATGAAAATCTACTACCCGGTGCAAACGCAATCGTGTTACCGCCAGCAGTTGTAGAAAATTGTAGGCCTGCTAGCCGATATGAATGACCTGCGATAAGCACATTGTCAGTCATACCATATCCGTAGTTACTAGTTTCAGCTTGATCTACTGCTGCTGATCTACCTATATAGGCTGGAGCGCATGTGTCACCGTCAGGGTCACCGTCATCTCCGCCAAACGGTATCCACATAAACCCCTGCCCCCAATATTGTTTATTACCGGAAGAATCGTAAGGTAAGTTAAATCCGCCTGCTCCACAAAAATAGTTTGTACTAGTCGCAGAGCTAGTTATGTAGCTGTAACCAGAATCAGAACCTATATTGGTTTTAACAGTATTGCCGCTACCAAGAACGTAATAAGTTATTCCGTTACTGGGCTCAACATACCCAGTTTTAATATGCAAACCCCCTGCAAGTTCTTGGTTTGTTAAACCTGAAGCGTTTGCTTGTACTTCCCACGTCACATAATACGAAGAATAAGTAGCCGTATCGAGATTAGACCATTCGACTGTGTTTGTTGACGTACCAGAAATGGTAGTAGTTGTTATATGGTCCATTTAACTATTCTTTATCCCGTAAAGCCACCACTGAGAATCCCCAACTATTGAGTAACCACCGTTTAGTTGAAGTTGGATCGCAGATATAGCGTTAGTATTGTTGCTTTGCAGTGTCGCTGTGCCTTCAATAGAACCATAAGTACTTCCGTGAGCTTGCCACGACAAATTCATAGATCGTTTGTAATAAGTAGTATCCGTATATCTTGGAATACGACACTCAAAAATTGAATCTCTCCAAGAAGCACCGCTACTAGAGCCCGCGCTATTTATAGTCATACGTTGGCTGCCGTCTGATTGACGACTCATTGTGCTTCCGTCCTCCGAATACCAACCACGGCTATAACCATTAAGAGCAGTACCAAGTTTCAATATAGATTGGATTGAACCGACACTATGGTTAGAAACAAACCATCCTTTAATCAACAAATCATCGTAATCTTGATCGATGTTCGTAAATTCCATGTAATAGCCGGGGCTACCTGAATGGTCAGACGATTTTGCGGAAGCTAAAAGTTTGTAACCCATTACGAAGCCGCCTTGTATCCATAAAGAACAAATTTCGATCCGCTACCGAATGTGTAGCTCCCATCATTAACGGTAATTTGAATAGAAGTTACTTGGCTTTGAAATTTTAAAGTAGAGGCGTAATAGTAAAGGCCGTTGTTTCCCCAAGAAGTAGAACCGTTACCGCCTTTGTAACCACCACTTACCCCAACAGCATTGTTGTAAACATTGACATCGTTAGCGGCTGTTATGTCTGTGTATCCATGCGACCAGTGATAAGCGCTTTTGCCGTCACTGGTACCAACAACTGCACCAATTCGACCTGTTGAACTACCGCTATAAGTTTGGCCTATATAATTTGCTTGGTTAGAGGAATCAGGTGCATCATACATATATCTGTGTTGCCAAACAGCATTATTTGTATCGCTGTTCATTTTGATATTCATTGACGAACCATCAGCACTATTTGTGTGACGAGCACGCCACAAAATTAGGTAATGATCGTAGGTTGTATCAAGGCCAGTGAACTGGATAAGTGAACTACCAGAAGTAAGTTCATGTTTTTGAACAAACTCTAAATCTGAACTGCCAGCGCCACCTGAACCGGCGGCACCAAGTAAAGCTACCTTACCGGTCCCAAATGGCATTACGACATATCCGCCCCAGCGGTAAACCCGTACCAAACTGGAGAGCTACCACCATTAAAAGTGATAAACGTAAGAATATCTACACCCGTAGTCGCAGTAGTCGTCAACGTCGGAGCATTACCAGAACCACCAGCCCACTTAACACCAGTGAATGTACCAGTACGGCTACCTGTAGAGTCTTGGGTAAGAATTAACGTTAATGCAGTACCAGCCTGCAACCCAGCGCCTGAAGGCATCGTAAACGTGCAGTTGCCATTTACTGTCCACGTCTGAGTATTGCCGTTAGTTTCATCAAGAGTGACTGCGGTACTTGTGTTCCCACCGGCGTACACCGTTTCGGAGTAGTCCTTATGGGTAACCGCAGACATAATCTGGTCTGCGCCCACAACAGCACCCGAAAGAGTTGCACCAGCAATAGTTGAGCCCGTAATCGTGTTCGACCACGAGGTAGTACCCGGCGTGCCGCCGTTCATAAGAATCGAGTTGGCAGAACCACCGCTAGCAGGAGCAGCGCCAATACCAAGCTTCGTTTCCAAAGCAATCAAAGCAGTAGAAGCAGCACCATGCACCTGATCGTGTTCAAAACCTGACGCATCTAAGTCAGTAGAAGACGTAGGCGTAACCTGCGTAGAAGTTGTGTCCAAAGAAGTTGGGTAATTAGCTGTTGGCATTGAAATCTCCTACGGCTTTAAGTCGAGGGTAAAGATGCCAGACGCATTCCATTGAATCTGGAATGTACCTGACGTTGTGCTGAATGATCCCCCGAAATCTATGTACGCAATCAAACGGTCGTCCGTAACCGTATCGTCGTAAATAACTGCTCCGGTGACTCCTGTCAGCGTAGAGTTAGCCCACGACACATCGTCTGCGTCCCATTTAATTGTGCCTGTCCCATCGGAACTGCTAGTCATAGCAACACTGGTAAGTGTTTCACCACCGGCTGTGTACCCGGTGCCTGACGCTTCGTTTGTCACATCTGATTTATTTGTGTGAGTTTCAAAGTTTGGGGAGTACCCCGTAAGCGTCAACATGCACTTAAAAGTGTCATTGTCCATATCGAGAGCAAGGTCGTTCTTTAACGCCGCCTCGAAAGTTTCTACATAAAGACCACTAGCCATTGGTGTTACTCGTTCCTTGGATCGGCTTTGGCCTGATCGTTACATCACCGTTTGGTTTTTGCATTCTTCTTTTTCTTCCTTGCGGCGGCAGCAGCCTTTTTACCTTTAGCGGTATAAGGATACTTTTTTCCATTAACGATAGGCATGATTAAAATAATAGCAGAGAAGCGTAGGGGAGTCGGGAGAAGGGGGAAAACCCGACCCCCCTACTTCTCTTAGAAACTAACTATTAGTTAGCTCCAATGCTGGAAGCTGATTCCACTCGTTGCAGGCATTCCTCACGGAAGCGGCCATAACCAACAAGGTGGTACCAACCAATTGGGTTGAACCGACGCAGAGTGTCAGTCACAGGACCAACAACAATGCTTGGCTCAGGACCAAACCCAGCCGCACGGCTAAATGCTTTAGCCAACCCTTGACGACCACAGATCAGAGTCTGATAAACGTCAACGGTGCCGGAGCCACCGTCAGCAATAAGTCCTGCACGGGAGTTTTCAACGTATTCAATGCCATTGAAAGTTCCGATTGAACCTGCACGCACGGGAGCGCCGTCTTGCCGGATTTGATATGCAATTACGTCAGTAACCGCTGTGTCTCCACGAAGATCGTAAGAAACGTCAGGGTGAATAATTGCCATGTAGTTGCCGTTTTCCCAACCCGGAGCGCTACGGCCACGAAGCTGTGCAACAGCTTTACGACCTTCAGCAGCGGTGTAAACGTCGCTTGCGGTGATAGCACCACGGCTTGATTGACCGACATGCGTTACGTTGCTGCCGCCGTTAGCGACATCAGAAACGATTTTGTCCATCGAGTCAGCCATGTTGTAACCAACAATGTTGGCCGCATCAGCGTCTACGTTTAGGAAAGATGTTCCACGCACCTTGGCGGTGGTGATGACAGCGTTACCGTACTCTGCGAGAGTTACGGTTACTGCGCTGTCTGTCAACGCAACAGCGGTAACGTCAGTGCCTTCAGTGAGGGCTGATGTTGCCTGCGCCATGTCAGCGTAGAACGTGAATTGGACACCCGAACCGTTATGGCTTTGGGCTGTTGAACGAACGTCAGCGACCATTTCGAACAAAGGCTGCGAACGCAAAGCGAAATGCGCGACCTGATCGAACGCTGTCGAAACCTGATCGTCCAGAGTTGATGTGGTTGTATATGCCACTGGTAATCCTTACGGTGAGGATTCCAATGAACAAAGGGCTAAATTACTGCGAAGCTCCCCACAAGTAACCCTCTGACTCCATTAAAGAACGGAGTTCATCTTCTGAAGTTGTCGCCCTGATTCGAGCGTCAAGGTCAGATTGAGTTACCGGTTCTCCACCTTCCCCGGCTGCCGTAATACGTTCTTCTGCTTGGATTGCATTTTCAATGGCAGGGGAGGAGCTAGCTGCTGAAGCATCTGCTCCAATGAACCCGGCTGCTGCCGCTTCTTGGCGGATAGCTTCCGCATCCATTTCCCCATCATATGCCTTTACAAAATACTTAACCCGAGCGTCATCAGGATCAAGCCCTGCTGACCTAAACGTATCCCGACGTTCATAACTAGAAACCCGATTTTCAGCATCTGAAGCACGAGCCTCAGCTTCTTTCAATCGACTTTCCAAATCACGACGCCAGTTGGGTTTCGATTCGGATGAACTGGCAGAATCTTCGCCACTGTATCCAGTGGAATCATTTTCTGTCATATGTCACTCACCTAACCTGTACGCATTCCAGCGGTGGTACCGAAATGGAGGGGCATTGAACGCCTCTAGACACCAGTGGTGGACGATCAATGAATGAAAGAATACAAAGAATTCAATGAAAAAGTCAATAGTTCAATGAAATTACCTAGCTGAACCAAGCCCTGATGCGCCTCGTTCATTGACTAAAAGCCCTGATTGGCCGCCAAATGGTACGTTTCTTTGTTGTAGTAACCGATTTAATTCAATGGAACTATCTGAATCTAAACCAAATTCTGCTGCTGCTAATTCCGCACCAGTCATTCCTTCAGAACCAATCAAGCTACTTGTCGTTCCACGACGTTGCCCTAAGCGTTGCTGTATTTCTCTTTGTTGGATACCTGCATCAGCTAATCCTTCAGCAGTAACTTGCAAAGCATCTAGATTTGGAGTGTCTCCGATAACATCCATTGTTGTAGCTGCAAGACCAGCAGCTTCAAGGCGTCGTCGTTCTTCAAACAAATTAGATGATTTAACTGGGTCAAGGTAGTAACCGACAAGATCTTCGTCGGTAATGTTGTAGAACTCGCGAAGCAATCGTTTTGTTTCGGGGTCTGCGTCTGTTACAGCAGCCTCCGCTAACGTGATGCGTGTCTGAAACTCTTGTGCCGACACATCGCCGCCAATAAGATCTGCCATTTCTTGGCGATCTAAAACGCCTGCGAATCCAGCTTGTCTAGAAAGCGCCGTGTAATCACGTTCAAGATCTAAATAATCTTGCTCACTAATTGCTGGTAACCCAGCTTGGAACCGTGTAGCCATTCCGGGGAATCGAGCTTTATAAGATTCAGTTTCTCGTATTAACTGGCCGATACCTATGTCTGACACTCCGTCAATCATGGCTTGTTCAATGGTTGTTTGAAGTGCTGGGCTCAAACCCCAACGACGCAACAAATCTCCCAGAACAGAGCTAGCGTTTTGTCTGGCTGCATCTGACTGCCATTGAGTCATTGCATTGCCCCACGCCGCCGAAGGATCTCCGCCGCCCGTGTTCGTGTTTTTTTTGCCGCTATTGAAATCCGGGTTCAGGGTGTAAGTAGTGTTGCCTTTGCTGTCTTCCCCAGTTAAATACTTCGGGTTGCCTTGGGCGTCTACTGTCCCAAAATCAGCAGGGGTAGGTTCCGGCGTGTAATAGTCAGGGTTAATGCTCCATGCCCCCGGCTGGGGACTCCCATCCGCTCTTATAACCTGCGTGTAAAGTGGATTACCGTCCTCGTCAGTTTCATAAAGTTCACCACCCTTCTCGAAAGAGTCGTCAGCAGCTTCCTGTTGGGCAGTATCACTCCACCCACCTTCAGGTATGAAGTAGTCCTTTTCGCCTGTCCAAATGTAACGAACACCGCCTTCAACATAAGAACCGTCAGCTTTGTTAATTACTTTGCCTTGGCTAGTTACATCAGGACCAGTGTAAGGATCTTTGCCAAACTCAAAATCTGGGTTATCTGTTGCCATTACGCCACCGCTCCGAACATTCGACCAACCGTATCAGCCAAACTACGAGACTTATTTGCCGCCTGAGTAGTTTCCCACCAGCCAGAACTTCTATCAGATTTAATCATGCGATCTATCTCACTAAACGTCGCTACCCGAGGAATCCCCTCACCCGAACCTGTGTAACTAATGATCTTGTCAAACAACCCATGATCTGTCCCCAAGAAATCAATCTGCCGTTCCAACAAGTTCTGTACCCGTTGCTTGTACGGCAAGAAATAAGTGCTTAAAGAAATACCTTGATCAATGATCGGAGCAAGCGTCGGGTAAAGAGCTTTTGCTTGATTAGCGAAATACGTTGACGCCATATCTATATCGTCCTGCGTGCCCCCACCCTCATAGAACGACTCAATCATGTTGTTCATTGTGTCTGCGTCTATATCGTCACCCAAAGAAATCATCCACTTAGAAGCTTCCTTTTGAATGTCGTCTCGGTAAGTGCCAAGCAAACCTTCTTCTTGGCTAGCTACCAGCGCATCAAAGTCAAAGCCTTCGAAACCATCAAGGTCCGACAAGTGTTCTCTAAGTTGGCGTCCCGTAAGTTGCAACCGAGCAGCAGACTTAGCAATCGCATTAACAACTTTGTCGTCAAGTTCAACACCAAGTTTTGTTAGCTGCGTCTTAACAGTGTTAATGGTTGGTTGGATATAACCAAGTTGTGACTTGTTGGTAATCCCGGTGCCGTCGCCTAAACGATTCCATTCAAGATCAAAGGCGCGCATTTGCCTGTCAGTTTCTGACCACCACTGGGTCTGCTCTAACAGTTCTTCGACTTCTGGGCCTCCCGTTAATTGCTCATCCATTATGTATTCAAGGATGTTGACTTTTTCTTTCGTGACAGGATGAGTGATCATCATGTCGTCACGATCTAAGAAGAAGTTGGCACCGAAACCACCAGTGATTCCTAAAGCGTCGGCTATGGCATCAAGTTCGTCTTCGTAATTTTCAGGTAAAGGTGGAGCAGGCTGAGTCCCAGTACCGCTACCACTACCGCCGCCCATATTTGGTGCCCCAAACTCGGGTACAGCTTGCCGAGGATCAGTTACACGCTTTTGCCCGTCATCTACACCGTCTAGCCCTTCACGCACTAACTCTGAATCGCTAAGAACATCCGCTTCAGGGCGAATCGTGTCACGACCCCCCAACTCTCCCGGTTCAGGAGTAGAGGAATACTCAGACATATTGGCTGGCCCTTGCGGCCCCGGCCCAACTTCTTCTGTTTTAACTAGATCTTCCCCACCAGACAACGCTTCAATCTTGCGCCTGAGGTTAAGAGCACCTTCAGGATTTACTTGAATTTGTCGGCCATCGTCAGTTCTTTGTGTTTCTTTTTCTATAACGCTTTCTAACTCTGACTCGTACCCGTTGTCCCAAAGCCATTGAATTTTTTGATCTTCGGTAGCGTTGTCACCTAAACCGCCAAGTACCTCAGCGTACTCAACTTCTTTATCTTCAAGCTTTTGTTTTTCTTCTTCAGTTTGTTTATCGTAATCTGAAATTTCAGATTCAATCCCTGCGTTTCTTTTTTCAAGGTCTTCAAGTTCTTCAGAAACATCTTTTACTAAATCTTTTAAGGAAAGAGTGACGCTGTTACGACGTAACTTTTGTTTCCGTAACTCTTTAACTTCATCTTGTTTTTCTTTACTGTCTAAACCTCTAGTCTGCGGATACCCCGGTATCTGTTCCCCCCAAATCTTTTTATACGCAGTATTAAGTTGATTCCAACTAAGAACTTCAGTTTCATACCGAGCTAACAACTGTTCAGTTTTTTTAACTTTTCCTTCTAACTCAGTTTTTTCTAAGGTTGCTGCTTTTAGAAAGTCAACAATGTCTTGTCTTTTTGAAGAACGAGTAGGGTCATCGTCAAAAGCTGCAAGTGTGTTCCGAACAGATTGTAAACTTCGCTCTAATTCTTTACGAGCGTCAGCATAAGCTTCATCAAGTTTCTCGTAAGCACTCATTATCTTGTTACTCCCGGCATAACTGAACCCGCAATACGTTTCTGATTAACAGCCCCCTGAAGCACACCTACCGCATTAGCGAACTCTCCGGCTCTAGCACGCACAGGATCAGTCGTTTCAACAAACTGTTCAGCCAACCCTTGATAATCAACACTGGAATACTCGCCAGCATCAATGGCTGCTTTCACTCCCCCATAAAACGCTGACTGTTGGCTAGGGCTCATCCGCTTGTTAATCATTCTTTCAGCGGTTTTATCTAAGATCCGATTAATCATTGTTGGAGGTGGATATTTTTTACCCGGTGAAATGTAATCCGCAACAAGCATTTCAAAGTCATTCATTGAATAGTTTTCGCCTACACCCGGAATCATTGAATCGTCAGTAACAACACCAGTCGCAACAGTCGCCGCTGCATTTCTAACCGAAGTCGCTAACGCAGCAGCAATTTGCACTGGGTCTTGCATTCGTTCTCTCATTTCATCTGTTGAATCAGCTACCCCAAAATATCCTTCAGCAGCTAAACCTAAGATGATGCCGTTACGTTCATTTTCTGGCATTTGCGAAAAGTTTTGATAAAAGCCTGTAGCTGTAACCGGAGTTATTTCCGTCCAAGTCTGCTCTTTGCCAGTAACTGCGGCTTCTATTGGATTTAGTATTGAACCTAGTTGACGTTCTTGTTCACGGAATCCAATGACCGTTGTGTCTACCGCTTCTTTAAGATAAGTGTCTTGGTACTGTTGAACAGCAACAGGATTCAATCCACTGCCATCAGGATTTAGGAAATCTTCTGTACCTACCATTATGATTGCACCACTTCACGTTGTAGTCGTTGTAGTTCCACCGGCCATGACTCAATAGCAAGAGAATCAAACTCAACAAATTGTCGCAGATTTGCTGTTACCGGCGCTAATAAAAATTCTTCTTTGTAATCATCCCACATTGAAAGCAGCCATTCATTAGAACGAGAGAACAACGAAGACGAACCGCCTTCTCTGTCTAGAACAAACAGTTCTTCAGCAAATGCGTCCCGAGTTCTGACATACTCTGCAAGTTTCTGGATGTCGCTACGTTGACCAATTACTGGGTCAGCAATAAGTTTGCGGAACACAGCCATGTTTTCGGCTTGGTTTACTGCCGAGTCACGCAACCTGTAATCCTCAAACCAAAGCTTATTGCTTTGGCCTAACTCGAATATGTAATCGCCTTTAAGTTCACGAAGCCATTTACATGCTGGGTCATTGATTGAAACACAACCAGCTTTTGAAACTTCAATAGCTACCATGTCCATAAAGTTACGGTATTCCTGCCAACCGTTAGCTATTTCGACTTGTTCAGCAGTTTCTTTCAAACCTAAACGTTCACGGAACATAATGTCTGAACCCGGAGCAACTTCTGTTGTTTGTTGAATCCGGTAAGCAGCGTTAGAGAACTCTGAACTTCCTCCTGCTTCTGCTCCAATGATTAAACGTCCGTATCGTGGATGTGCAGCTATAAGATCAGCGTGTCGTTTGCTTGACTCGTATCCTTCTATTGTCGCTGGAATACCTGTGTTGTTGCGAGTAAACCGGGCAGTTAGATAGAAGAACTCGTCGCCTTCTTCTTCGAGGAAGATTTCGTCAGCAGAACTGATTTCGCCTTTCCCATTAATCAAAGACTCAGGGTCAGCTAGTTGAAGTTTACGGTACTTGTCTATTTGCGCTTGGAATGGAGAGCTAGGCAGCGGTTGGATAGGAGCAACTAACGCTGCAACTCCTCGGACAATCCAAATGTTTGTAGCTTTTTCTTCGATTTCTTTCAATAGTTCATTGACATCTTCAGGGTTATTGAAATCAAATTCATCATTGCGTAACTCCATTTGTTGCAATGTGTCTCGCAAAATCATTTGCTGCATTGAAAGATAAGACTCATCTTCAGACAAGTAAGATTTCAATCGTCTTGCCCACGCTGGAGATACTGCTCCAAAGCCACGCCAAATAGCGCTTTCGCCTGATTGAACCCCAAACGGGAGAACAATTTTCATTGCATCTTCAAGGTCAGGGCGTTTCATTAACATTTCATTGACTGGAATACCAACAAGCGGCCCGAAACCGGGAAGCCCTTGGGAAAGCATGTTCGCTGAAGATTTAGAGAATCTCAATGGAACTCCAGCTAAATCTTGAATGGCTCCTCCATTGAAAACCTTGCCGAGCAATCCATCTCGCAGACTTTCTGGTGGAGTAAATACCCAGTATTCGTTGTCGTCGTCGTCTTTGTAAGTGCTAACAATGCCATCTTCGCCTGATCCTGCACGACGGTATGCTCGCAACACTCGCAAAGTGTGCGCTGGATTTTCGACTGTTATGCCTACCCAACGACTAATTACTTCTTGCCAAGCACCGTAGAACGGCATGAAGTTAGCTACGATTTCTCCGAACCTAGTGTTTTCAGCTAGATCGTAAAGCAGTTCTCGGGTTTCTTTGAGGGCTTGTGTCCGAGCAGCATTTTGCATTGCATTGATTTGTTCGCCGGTCATTCGTAAATCACCGGTTTCTAAATCAATTTGTGATTGAACCCGACGCCTAAAGGCAACTTCATATCGAGCACGGAAAAACGGGTTACGAACAAGATTGTCAGTTGGCAATCCACCTATTGAAGCAAACGCTCTTTCAACAAATTGGCTGAGGCTTTTCGATTGAAACCCAAAGAAATCAGAAACAGTTTCCCAAAGAGTGCCATTAACTGCTCTAACGTCTTTCTCTGTGATTTTCTCCATTAAGTCTTCGATTTCGGCTCTACGTTCAGGATCTAAACTGTCTAGCCTTCGAGCAACATCTCGCTGGTAACTAACTTGGTTTCCTTCTCCTATTGATATACGCAAATCAACAAGTTCAGGTTGATCTGGCAACAACTTGTTAATTGTTCCTCGCATTGTGACAATGTTTTCTCTGTTTGCCATCCACGGAAGATTGGCTCTAAGAGGAGCCGCTTCTCGCGAGTTAATCCAATCAAGCAAATCGTCAACAATTTGATCTTCTGTGCGTGCTGGAGGCCCAAACATTCCGGGGCTTTCTGACGCTGGTTCCCAAATTTGACGAGTCCATTCATTATGAGCAACAACAACTTCACTTGTTACATCATCAACTTCAATGCCAAGTCTTTCCGCCACCATTGCTTTTTCTTCAGCAGTTCGAATAGTGCGTCCTGTGCCGAAACCACTTAATTGTTGATTTACGAATTTGTCCCAAAGACCCGGATTAGACCCAGCCATTGTTGACGCTTCTTCTAACTCATTCCATTTCGTTTCCATTGATTTGTGGGTAAAGCCCATAAGATTTGCTGTAGCTCGGGAAGCTGAAGCTGCTCTAGTGTTTATTTCTCGCAACGCACCATTAGTCCCAAAAGCTGAATCAATTGCTCTGTTCCCGACTCGGATATGACCAGCTTTTAGATCATGCAATTGAGTTGCAACACGATCTTGCAACGTCAAAGCTTCATCAACTTTGTCAGTCAAGTTCAACCCAAGTTCATTTCGAACTTTGTCAATATTTTTATATTGGGTAAGAATGTCATCGCTAGCTTGACGTAACTGTCTTGCTACATCAGGACTAGCTTCTGCTGCTTCAGCTAACAAATTGTCTGCTAAACGAAGCATGTCTGATCCGTAAGCACCAACAAATTGTTTTTGGGCAAGTCGTTGCGCTGTCTTGTACCCCATACGGGTATAAAGACCTGCGCTAACAGCGCCACCCATCGGCCCCAAAAGAATTGACGCTCCAAGCCCAACCATTGTTGGTCTTAAAGTACGCTTTGCTCTGCCAAACCTGCGGGTTTTGTCTTCGCTCACAATAGAGCGAGTCATCATTTTGTTGATTTCTTTTTGATCTAACTTACGGTTAGCTTCTGCAACAATTTCTAACGCTGTTGCTTCTCTACCCAAACTTTCAATGTACGGCTTTACCAAAGGATGTTCAGCCATTTGTTCAAGAGTGCCCGGTAAAGAATCAATGCCTTTCATGTGATCCATTAAACCGACACGCATGTCAGACATTCCTCTAGCAACACCCCCAGCAACACCAAGAAGCCCGACTACTGACATTGCTCGCAGTAGTTCATCTGGAAGAACTCGCATTGCCCACGCAGGACGCAACAAAGCTGAAGCTCGCCAATGTTTCATTATTTGAGCCATAAGTTTGTCGGCAGTATCAATAGTGGCTGACACTGTTTGCCGTGTGGAAGATCTCATGCCGGGGGCGTATTTGTTAATTTCATTGACAAGCAAATCAAATCGTGGCATTAAAGCTACGTTTGCCATTTGTTGTTTTGTATACGGCAAGATTGAACCGACAACAGAACCATTTTCATAATCTCGGGCACTAACAATTACTACATCGCCGTCTTTAGTTTTGAAGTTAGTGGTTTTATCTTTAACTTCCGTCAAAGCGTTCTGCGTCGTCTTTATACGCTCCATAACTAGTTGAGCTTGTTCGTCTGTAATGCCTGCCCGTTTAAGAATTTCTTCGTACGCTCTCATAGCGGTACGATCAAATAAAGCGGCTCGGCCAACTTTGTCAGATGTTTGGAACTGTAAACGCAAAGCTGCACGTTGATCTTCAGTTAAAAGAGCATCAAGATCGCCGGGGAGTTTTTCGTGGAGGCGCGTAATTTGACGCAACATCCTGTCAAACTGATCTGTTGCTGAAGCATCTTCAGCGAAGTTAATCCACCGTTGAGGCAGAAACTCTTTGAACAAACGAACTGGTTTACCAAAAGCAGTCATTACTGTTTCGGCTCTACCGGGTTGCCCAGCTTTCATTAAAGTTTGGATTTGTCTATCCATTTTAGGAAGAACAAATCGGTCAAGAGCATCCACTCCGCCCATGCGATAAGTAACGTCTGGACCAGTGGCAACCATTTCTGGTAATGCTTTTTGTTGCGCTACCACCATTTCACGAGCGCCTTGTTCAATGAGCGCCACTAACGACATTTGATTTACGTCGCCTACGCCTTCAACGACTGCTTGCCCATTGAAAAGCTCGTCTTGTTTATACGGATCAAGACGGAATCCTGATTCAAGCAAAGAACCATCTTCGCCTATTATTCCTCGTCGGGCACGGAAATTAAAGTCAGCCATAGCTGCAACAAGGAACCCAGCGTCGGCTGCTTCAGCAGAAGCTCTTGCTCCACGACGCACCATGTCTCGTTCGTTTTTGACAGCTTCTTTAGTTAGTTTTTCAATGCGGTCAACTAAGCGAAGTTTTGCTGTTGCAATTTTACGTTGGTTTGTCCATTGAACGCCCGGATCAAGAAATACTCTGTCTCCTACGTTGACAGCTTTGCGTTTTCCTCCAACAAGCAACGTTGGGGGGTCATTTGCTTGGACAACGTAAACGTCACCTGTTTTAGAAGTTCCAATTGTTTCCCAACCTAAATCTTCCGTAGGTCCATTTAGTTGAGTTTTTAGTTCGTCTGCTTGTGTGCGAGCAGTTTGCGCTGCTCGTCGGGAAGCTCCGTATGCTGTTTCTTCTCCAAGAGATGCTTTATATGTTCGATACGCTTTAGAAGCTGCATCCCATGTTGGAGCGTGTCCCCACAGTTCCATAAGCAAAACATTTTCTAATGTTTCTCTGGAGTTAGCAAAAGCAACTTTTTCTGCCAACCGATCTGTGTCAGCGCCACGACGTTTCGGTATTTCTTTTTCTAAAGCTTTTTTAATAACTTCAGTTCGTCGAGAAATAGCAGCAACGTCATCAGAGTTGTCCATTACACCAGTTGTTCTGAAACCTTCAGACATTCCTGTGCCAAACGCACCATCAGTGTCTTCTAACACTTGGTAAAGATCGTCAACAAACTTAATGTATTTTGCTGACCCACCTGTTCGCATACCGGTAGTTGGATCAACTTCGCCTATAACGTTGTTGATTCGGTTTGTCCTAACCTGAGCTTTTTCGACTTCATTGAGTTTGCCAAATAGTTTGGGGACTCGTCCGTCGCCGTAAGTCAAAACAGCACGTCTAGCTTCTAACGCAGCTTTCCCACCTTTTTGACCTCTGAGAACTCCTGTCCCCATGTCTATTACGTCGTCGCCTTTAGCAACTAACGCAAGTTTGCCAGCACGCGAAGCTAACCCAACTTTGCCTACTAATAAGTCTGCTGGGTCAAGCCAAATGTTAGCCATTGCGTCAAAAGTGCCGCTAATTAGTTGGCCCCATTCAGAGTGAATGTATTCGTGTGCTTGTTCGGGGTCAGTTATGTCAAGCCACGGGTTAAGTAACACTGCCCATGCTTGACCGGCAGATCGGCTTTTGCCTACTTCCCATGCCCAACTAAAATCGTCAAGATCAAGTAATCCGCCGATGTCACCGTCAAGGAATCGTTGCGCTTTGACTCGTGCCATTGTAAAGGATGTAGCTAAAGCTCGGTCGGTTACGTTGTCGTATGTCCAGTCGAGTACGTCAAGAACTGGATCAACTGCCCGACGAAAAGGTTTACGGTATTCTTCGGGTACTGCGCCAAACGCTGCACCAAGACCTTTATCTGGTCCGAATGCTCCACCGATTGCTTGCCCGAACCGGTCCATGCCAGCGCCTACAAGAGTGCCAGCGATTCCGTCGTATTCGTCTTCTCGAACAGGAGCTAACAAAAGATCCATTGTTAGTTGGATTGGAGCTTCTACTACATCAATGAAGCCCCCACCAATTCTTCCTAAGCGATTTAAGGCTCCGCCGATGTCTACCATTACGTCCTCTTGTTTGCGTTAATTGCAAGACGAAGACGTTTGGCAAACATAATCATGTCTCGGCTTGCCCCATTAACTGAAGCAAGTTCTTCAATGGCTGGTAAATACTGTTCGTATTTGCTGTAATCCATTTCTTCGCTTTGCAGCATTGAAGGCTGATTCCCGTTTATGGGCGTCATAATGTTTTCACCCGGCAAAGACGTAGACCGTAAAGGACTGCCAGCTTGACCCGGAACTGCCCGAGGAGGAGGTTCTGGTCGGTCGTAATCTTCGTCAGCCATTGGGACAGCAGCCATAGATTCTTCTGCTGCTTGTTTTTGACCGTAAGGAAGTCCTTTAAGTTCTGGTCGTCTTGCTCTAGCCATTACAAAGCTCCTAGAAGTTCAGCTAACGGAGGTGCTTGTTGTGGCCCTCCGCCCGGTGCTGGCATTGCTTCAGCCCCCATGCCCGGTAATGCCAATCCCGGTTGCGCTTCTGGCGACATTGGATCAACTTCTGTTGCTTGTCGCTCTTGTGCTTCTTTCTGAACTGTGTCTACTGCTTCAGCTAATTCCATTTGGTCATTAGCAACAAGTTCCATAATTCGGGCAAGATCCGCTGGAGGGATAATTCCTTCAGAAGCTTGTTGTTGTATTGAAGCAAGCAAAGCTTGTTCTAGTTGTTCTGCTATTACAGCGTCGTGTTCAAACTCTGGATCGTCAACTAACGGATCTATTGTCATAAACGACCGTTTCGACATAGTGCCCATACCAACTCGTTGTCCTCCCCCTATGACAAGATTGTTGATATCTGCTCCTGCTTGCGAGTAGCTGACCACGTTGTCGTTTGTTTCAAAGTTTTCTTTAGGTGTGTAGTCAACTCGGCCTTTGCCGTTCTTTGTATTTACATAGAACGATTTGCCTTTAGTGTTGGCGTACGCTTTTGATAAATCAATTGCAAGTTTGTTTTCTTCTTCTAAAGCTCTTGCCATAATTCGTTGAGCTTCTTGAATTGGGAAATCCACTACAGCAGAAAGCACAGCGTCGCCTCGGCGTCCAGTACGAATATTGGTAGTTGACTCACCACCAAATTCAGATGGAATGCCAGCAGTTAATCGTTGCGCTCTTTCTAAACGGTCAATAGCTGGGTTAGTCATGTAACCCGGTTGCAGCGCCATGTCTTTCAAGTCGCCGCCTCGGACAACACCAACTTCGCCAGTAAGACCGTCGGCTGGGTTTACAATTTGAGGTGTTTCTCCGGCTCGGCCTACAAGCCAAGTATCAGGGAACACACCTTTTTGTACCGCAATAACTTCAAGCGCCATTAACCGGGCTTGCATTTGGTACATGCCAAGAATGCCGTCGAATTGTCCTTGGGCGTGATCTAAGTTGATTCGCTCTGCACAAACAACTGGCGTTTGTCCCATTATGTTTGGCACTCGTTCAAGTTCTGCAATCACATTTGATTGCTCATCTGACGTTGACGGAAACAACCCTGATTGAATTGGGCCTCGTTGTGCAATTAAAACTTGTTCTTCTTCATTGACATATTCAATGATTTCAATGGGCTGATCGTCAGAAACATTGCTGTCGCCTCTGAACAAACGACCTACGTCTGGGTACATTGAATTAATCCAACCCAAAGATCTTTCGTAAGCAAACACAACATCACGAGGACGCATATCGTCTACGCCAAGCATTTTTGCTGGGTACGCTGTCAATGGATCTCGAAGGTGCCATTCAGGGCAACCTGTCTTAGAGTTAAATCTAAGTTGGGTAACTGTTGACGAGTAACCAATAAGATGTCTTGCTCGTTTTGAAAGTTGCAAGTCCATGCGCGAGTGCTGCCACCAACCCAAAATTGCTTTACGTCTAATGTTGGCGTTATCTCTTGACCGTTTCTTTGACGGGTCTGCTGGAGGACAAAAAACATCAGGAGTTGTTGACGCTATTCGCATAGCGGTTTGGTCAAGTCCTTGGGCAAGTAAATTAGCGACAGCAGATTTTTCGTCTGAGTCAAGTTCCGGTAACGGTACAATTACGTCACCGTTGTAATAGTCTCGCAAATTACGCATTTTAGATTTTGCGCCGCCAGCGGCTTGCGATCTTGCCGTGTATATGGCGATAATTTCCTCAACGGTTTTCACTACGACCTCGCGAACATTTTGCCGTCCTCTATATCATGCCCTGTCAGCCATGTGGGACGCCACTGTTTTGGCCCCTGAGTCGGGGGTATGTAAAGTTTTTCTAAATTGTGTTCTAAGAACCATTGTGCCATAACACAGTCGTCTGTCCGAGCCCCAGTGCCTTCTGGGTTCCAACGAGTGACTTCATTCACTAAAAGTAACGAGTGTGGTCTTGCATCTGTGCGTTGTTTTCCGGGCAAACGTACCCGCCCGACACGCCACAATGGCGCAAGCATTTGCACCCCGTACTTGGGGTCGCCTTTGTTTCGAGAGTGCGTGTAGTGAGGAACAAGTTGTACGCCTCGGAGAGCAGCCCACCGTTTGAAATGGTCGTACTGCAAAATAAATTTTTGTGCAGCGTTAGCTTCAATGATCCAATGCGTGATTGGTCGCCCTAACTCGTTTGTGATTTGCCACCATTCTTCAGCTATTCCACCAAAGCGTTGCTCTGTGTGATTCCAGTCAAGAAAATCAGGGGCATCCATTTTGCGTCGGTATGATTCCAACAAATATCTGAATTCGGTTTCTGGGTTATACGCCCAGCATTGAATTGCCCAAAAGTTTGCTGGTGACGGGTCGGCAGTTGCTACAACAAATAAATCGCCCGTGACTCCCGTGGGGATTTCCCACAAGTCACGGTCGTTGTCCCAACAACCAACATAATCAACACCGTCTTTGCCGACACCGCCACTAACCCATAATGGGTCAACGAGAACGCTTGCCGGGTTTACGTCCGATTGCTGATACAGGACTTCAAATCGGTCTGGAGTCTGCGCTTTAATGTGTCGCAGTTTTCGCCACGGTAATCTACGAGGGTATAGTAAACACCCCTCGGGCCACGGTGCGGCGTCAGGTTGGTGATCGCCTTCACAACTTTCTTCGTAGTGCGCTTTATAGCTGACATGATGGTATTTTCGCCATTCTTCTGGTGCATCTTCTGGATCAAATTCCTCTAGTTCAATTTCATCGGGTGGGGCTACTTTGTCCAGTGCGTACCTATAAATGTCATCTGCTGACATGCGTTGCCCTTGAAGAATCAGTAACCCTCCCGGCTCTAACCGAGTTTCAGCTACTTCATCCCACCAGCGGCGCATATCTTCCCGAGACTCTGCCGACCGCATCTTTCGAGGATCGTAAACGTCGTCCCATATAACTAGATCGAAACGACCACCAAGAAACCCGGAGTCCATTCCAAACGCAGACCATGTTGGCTCCTTCTGTGACAAAGGAGCATCATCTTGTTGCAGCACTGTGAATGCTTCTGACCGCCAAATCTCTGACGAGTCTGGCTTAAACATTCCAAAGTCATCTTGCAACGTGGCTTCGGCGTCAACCGCTAAACCGAGTCGAACATCGTTCAATTCAGCTTTTACTGGATGCGCTCGGTCTAACTCGGCGCGCAGCCTGCGACAATACCATTCAGCCAATCGTTGCGTTGATGAACCGATCATACCCCTGATAGCTCGGTTACGCACGGTTGCCCATGCGGGCAATACCTTAGCAAAGAAAGTTGATTTACCCGACCCCGGTGGCGCATTAATTACTGCGTATTCCTCGTAATCTGTGTTGAGGAGATCCATGATCCGTTCGGTTGCCTCAATCTGCCACGGTTGTAAAATAATGCCGAAATACCTTTTGGCAAAGA
>CESD01014145.1_pt1 | contig 21290 bp, 24 predicted proteins | sample 531191 | NCBI WGS metagenome assembly CESD01 (sample SAMEA2622021, study PRJEB7988) | marine metagenome | biome: marine biome (ENVO:00000447); feature: deep chlorophyll maximum layer (ENVO:xxxxxxxx); material: "saline water (ENVO:00002010), including plankton (ENVO:xxxxxxxx)" | depth 188 m
TCTTTTTTCCATTTTTCAGCAAGACCTTCAGAGTTTCCACTTTGAGAACCATATAGTATGTGTAAATCTCGGTTTCCTTCAGTTGCAAATGTAGCAATGTCCGTTTCAGACACTACTTCTCGTCCTCCAAACAGGCTACTAAAAATTGCATCAAATCCATCATCTCGTAATCGTGATGGTGCCCTTCTTCAGGACTCATTCTTTCTTCATTCAGCATGCATTGCATATGCATGTAGCATTTAGGACATCCTCCTAGCATTATGTCTATACCTGCATCAGTACCTTGATCTAATCTTTTTCTGCGTACAGCTTTTGTCGCATCATTACAATACATCATTGATGACACTCCACAACAGAGAGCCCTTTCCTTGTTATTTTCGAGCTCGACCATTGTAGCTCCATCGACTAATTGTATCAAATCACGAGGTGCTTCATACTCACCCATCATCCTACCAAGACGACAAGGATCGTGATAAGATACAGTTACATTTTCGGGAGATTTAAATTTCAATCCTCTTCCTTGCAAGGTTTGAGTGATATGCTCAACTTTAATTCCAAGAGTACCTGGTAAATCATAATCTACTGCAAATGTACGATAGCATTCAGCACATGAGCACGTTATAATTTTAATTCCAGATTCTTTCAGCCTTCTCATATTGTGTTCTTTTAATGCGTCAAAAACCTCTAAGTTTCCTTGCCATAATTGGTCATGCCCTGAACATTTGAACACATTCATATCCAAAACCAAAGGATCAATATCAGCATAATTTAGTAATTTAATTGATGCTGCAGCAATAGATGCATGGTCTGCATCACCTTTGTTTAAATGCGTAAATTTAACTTCTACATCCATGAAATCTACACAACCAGGAAAATATCCATATTCGTGATATCTTTCAGGTTTCCATTCATCTTTTTCAACATTCATTGCATCATCTACAATTAATCGTTCAAATAGAGGATGTGGAATAGTTCGGGCATACGGCTTTTCTCTTGTTTTATCGCTCATGCGGTAACTCCCATTGTAGCTAATATTCTTTGTTCTAGAACATAATCAACATATTCAATATTTTGTGGACAAACAGCAGTACACATACCACAAGAAATACATGACCAAAGTGCTACCCCATCGTGTTCATTTTGGAATGTATTAAAAATAATATTTAATTCATGTTCTCCTTCCATATCTCTTACAGGACAGATGTCATCACAAAGTCCACATTGATAACATCGATTTAGTTTAAATTCATAAATACGCTGCATTCTTCGGTCTGTAATTCCGTTAGTATACAAATCAAATCTTTCTTCATCACTTAATGGCTTTGCACCTTCAGATCTTCTTCTGTCTAAAAATAGGTAAGTAATTAGCGCACAAGCAATCGGGCCCCATAAGGTTACTGCATACAATATGTCGGTGGTTACTTCAGGATAATATAATGCGATATTAGCATTAATTGAGAAAACAGATAACATAATGACCATTGCAATTCCGTATACTCCAATTGCAGCCCTCACAGGATCTTCAATTGGTCTCCTTTCATGCCCTCTGTTTATGACATCGCCATATTGAGGATCAATAAGAGCTCCTATTGCTCTATCAATGAATGGAACTGCCACTACCAATCCAACAATTAATCCTTGAACAAGAGTACCCCATACTTTTGCGCTCATTAAGAATATTTCAAAATCCTCAAGTCCTAAAAATGGAATCATAGATAATGGAAGTCCTATTTTCAAATCAGTAGCAACTTTTAGACAGCCAAAAGCCCACAGTAAATACCAATCTGGTAAAGGAGGTGGAAAAGCAGTTCCTGCAGTAGGATCTGCAGACCCATGTAATGGTGGAGGAATAAATGCAGCTAAGTAAAATAAAATAGCCATGATGTACAGTGTAAAAACTCCATCTCTAGTAATTTCATGAGGATATAATGGTTCACCTTTCACCATGCTTGCTTCAAGAGCAGAGTGTTCTTCGCGATTTTCTAATTTTCTAATAGTATCTTGTTGAATTTTTTCTTCTTGATCTTCATAGATCATTTCAACAGCATCATCCTCTTTTGTTTGGACTACTTCTTCTTCACTCATTAATGAGGTTCAGCCTCCCCTTGTATCCATACAAGCGCCATGTGTATAATCATTAAAACAGTTCCAATTAGTGGCAATACAAAAATATGTAACCAGTACATCCGTAAAACAGTATCTCCAGTAATTTGCGTTCCTCCAAATACAATTTGAGCCATTAGAGGTCCCATGGCTGGAATAGACGTAGCCATTTCAAGTCCAATTGATGCAGCAGCAAATCCAAGTTCATCCCAAGGTAGAATATATCCTGTGAACCCGAAAAATATTGTTACCATGAGTAATATTACTCCCAAAATCCAATTAACTTCACGAGGGTTTCTATAAGCTCCTACAAAATATACTCTCATCATGTGTAGGAACACGGATGCAACCATGAAGTGAGCAGCCCAGTGATGTATAGCTCTAATAATATATCCAAATGATACTTGTGTCATAATCAATTTCATTGATTCGTATGCTCCTGAAGTTGCATGGCCATCAGCATCTACATAAATGTCACCATCTGGCACATAGTAAAATCCTAGATAAATTCCAGTAATTGCTAGAATAATATATGCAAAAAATGATAATCCTCCTAAAGAATAGAAAGGATACCAGTACCAAACTGCCTTAACATTGTATCTTTCAGTATGAGATTGAGGCATAGTTCTTCCCGAAGCTGGTAATAATGTGTATACTACTGAATAATATTCTCTTTTTGCAAAGGAAACATATTTCCTTAATGCAAATCTTTCATCTAACCATTGCCATGCTCCAAAAATTGCCTTTGGCAAAAGACCTGTAAAGTAAAGGTAACCTACAGTTAAAACAACCATTAATAATTGTAAAAATATAAAAGGGAAAGTATATTTTCTCATCAATTCTTCAAGCAGCGGTGTTTCAGCACTCACAGGAAGTGCAAGAAGCGTAATGCTTCCTAAAATTACAGATAAAATTAGTCTTAGTTTCATCCTTGTCCGCAATATTTGAGCCAATCAATTTGAGTAGTTAGCCCTACTAAACCTCCATCTTTTTCAGCAACAGGAATTACAGGCAATCCATAGGGGGCTGGCCCCTCTAATAATTCAGCAGCCATTACTTCTCTACCTTGCTCATCAACATTCTTTATAACTGATAACGGATCAAACAAAGATAGATGACATGGACATAAAAACATATTTTCATATTCACTTCCACTAATAGTACTAGTCCCTTCTGCAGCAAAAACAGGTTTACAGCAAAGGTGAGGACATTTATATGTGTGGTATGCCATTAAGCAAGTATTTCCATCATCATCAAGAACTCCTAAACCATCCATAGAAGGTTCAGCTGGAACTTTTACTAAAGCTAATTGTATTTCACACGTACCTAATTCTTGTTCAAGTTCTTTCGGCCCCCAATCAACAATTGCAACATCCCACAATTTGAAATCTTCCTTTTTAGCAACATTTCCACCCATATTTTCATACCATTTACCGCTTTCGGATTTATAGGTTAATGTTTCATGCGCATCATCTTCATTACATCTTGTAACTGGCGGCGGAAGGAGTGATTTAAGAGCAGGAACAGTTAGTGCTGTGGTCATTCCAGCACCAGCTAAACCAATAGCTCCTTGTAAGAATCCTCTTCTTGTAATTTTCATTATTATCGTTCAAGTTTTGTAATAACTTTACTCCTCCTTTTCTTCAATTCAAGGACATCAGGCAAGAATGATCTTCTGTAAAAATCAATCATCAATCCCAAAATCATAAAAGCCATTGCAAGTGTAAATGATAAGAATTGTTGATCCCATCCCTCTAGAATTCCATAAATAAATAATGAATCATACATTATTTCAAGGACTAATAAAATTAGAATAATAGCAAATATTTCTAGTTGTTCTTTTCCTGGAGTTTCTCTAACTACTTTCCCTAGATTTTCATCTCCATGAGTTCCTAATAATTTTTGAGCATCTTCTGGTGTTAAATCGCCTTTGGCAATTTTTTCCAGTATTTCGTTAACCTCTGTAATGGGAACTCCCTCCTCTTATTACGACATATGCTACTAAAACCATGACAAATACTACCGCCATTGCGAGTAATGCAATCCAGTACTGCATTAAACTTACCCCTAGTTCATGTATTGAAGTTTCTTCAGAAACTACTTGAGGCGTTCCAATTGAGACAGCACTGATATATCCCCATTGATCTCCATTAGTCCCGACTCCATTTACTACATTGAAATAAATAGTGAACAAGGCATCTCCTGCGCCATCACTTGGTGCAGTCCATTGAAATGTCCAATTTCTTTGACTATTACTATCATCATTATGTGAAATATAGGTTCCACCATCTCCTATCCAGAATAATTCATTTGTTTCAAATGTGCCTTCACTAACTTCAGCTAAAAACCCCCCATGACGAGTCGCCTCAGGATCGGAAATTACATTAGTGTCATTTATTACAAGAGAGATATTGTATGTATTATCTGGTATGTATTTTGAAGGAATTCCATTTAGCATGTACATACCTTCATCGAGTTGTTCATCCATATGGCAAGAACAGCCATGAGCTATACTGTCTTTCGCCCAGTCTTCTCCTGCACCTTGTTGAGCACCTCCTGCAGGATAACCATTGACACTCATGCCGACAGACATGGCTGTAAGTAATAAAATTGCTAATAGTGCGTAAGTTCCTTTTTGTTTTATAGCCAAACTAAGCTCCTTTCAAGGTGGCGCATTATCGAAGTGAGTACTATATAAAAATATGCAACAATTTAGGCACTTTTTTACTAGAGCTATACTATTATTAAAGAACTGTTTTGATAGTTCATGAAAGGTGCTAAATTAAGTCAAAAAACAGGTTTAATATTGTTAGGTTTTTTAGCGCTATTTTTTCGATATCCAATTACAGAATCGCCCACGGGTTCAGATGAATTTTATTATATTTCAGTAGTCAAATCAATATTAATCCATGGGCAAATATTTTGGGCAGAAAATTTTTTGTCATTATATGGCTTGTTTCCAGGGACATCTCCATTGGGAAGTTTAATTTTAGGAACAACAATTACTCAAGTAACAGGTTTATCAGTTCATAATTACCATTTGATTCATAGTATTTTATTTTCATTACTTTCTACTTTTGGTTTTTTTCTTTTGTCAGGTGAATTCACGTCAAATTATAAAAGTCGTTGGTTTTCCTCACTTGCTTTTTTGGTTGCCCCTAGATTTTTAATGATTTCATTATGGAGAGTTTCCATACGTTTTTCACTTCTAGCATTACTTCCTTTTTTCCTTTGGGTACTTTTAAGATTAGTAAACAAAAAATTTGGACGTAATTTTAAGAAATTATTCATATTATTGATAATATTTACTTTAATTTTACCTTCTTTACATAGAATGGCCTTACTCTTGCCAGGAATATTGTTGTCTTTCGTTATCTCATTTTTTTTATGGCAGTGGCAAGAGACTGCATTGAATCGAGAGCGTGCAGGAAGGCAAGTATTTCTGTTAATCTCTTTTTTAGCAGCATATTTATTTTACTTACAGTATCTAAATTTTTCTCCATACTCACCAGATGATGAACTAATTGGAGTATATTATCTAAATGATGGTACAATTTTATCCACTATAGTAAATTTAGCATTTATTTATTTAATAAATGTAGGTCCGGTTTTATTCCTGTCATTAATAGGTTTAATTTTCTGGTTTCAAGAGGGTAGAGTTCCAATTAGCTACATATTTTCTTTAATGCTTTTGTCTTTAACTTTGTTTGTAGTATCGGATATAATTTACATTCCTTATCTTTTTACTTTTTTTCTATTATTATTTGTAGCACCAGGTCTAGATTTTTTTATAGACAATCTTCAAGACTATAAGAATAGGTTAAGTGTATTTTTTATATCTTTAATATTGCTAACAGTCTCTTTTTCTAGTTTAGATTTAGCATATAGAATAGATGCACATGAAAGAGAGGATGTTTATTACACTTACAATATTCGTGAAAGTAGTATTTCCACGGGGCTTTGGCTTAATGATAATTTTTATGATGAGATTCTTGAATCTAACGATCAAAAACGTCCCCGTAGAGTTGTTGCTTATACTGATTTAGTAAATAATGCAGATTCACAGGAATTAGCTTCTAATAAAATTGTTTTGTCAGATATGGAATTAAAACGCCATTCTATTTTTGATTTCTATTGGTATGGTGAAGATCATATTTGGAAATGGGAAAATGCTGCTAATCAAACAAATTTTGATGTTAATTTATCACTTGTTAATCTCGGAATGGCTAATTTCAGTGGAAAATCATCGACATATGCTATAATTTCAAACAGTTATTACAAAAATATGCCAGAGTATAATTTTAAAATGTATTACAGTAAAGAGCTGGCATTATATTGGACAAATAATTATTGAAATATGCTAATGTTTTTATACAGGCCCGACTGGCGCCCTATCCTTCTTAGGAGTTAAATCAAAATGGCACGAATGCATGCAAGACGTAAAGGTCGCTCAGGTTCTAGTCCACAGACTAGAAAAGAAAATCCTAAATGGTCACTAAAAGCTAAAGATGTAGAAAAATTAGTTATTGAGTTATCTGCAGAAGGAAAATCCTCGTCAGAGATTGGTATTATTTTGAGAGATATGCACGGAGTACCTAGTGTAAAATTAGCAACAGGCAAATCAATAACTTCTGTTTTATCAGACGGAGGAGCTTCATCGTCACTTCCTGAAGATTTGACAAATCTTATGAGAAAGGCAGTTCGTTTGGGCGAGCATTTAAAATTAAATAAAAATGACATTCATAATACACGTTCATTGAGATTAACAGAAGCTAAAATACTTCGTTTAGTGAAGTATTATCGTTCAAACAAAGTATTATCCGAGGATTGGAAATATTCATTATCTGAAGCTAAGCTTTTGGTAGGCTAGTTCAAAATTTCAGATGGCAGATTGGTGTCTATTAGTAATAGATAACAAATCATATTTGGTAAATTTGGATTTAAAAATTATATCCATTAAAAATTTTGGTAATTTTCCCTCGGAATTCTTAAAAAAGCAGAAAATGGGCATTGATTTTGATTTGTTTGGAAAAAATAGTAAATTACTTCCATATACTTTATCAGATATTCAAAAAAATTTACAAAGAGGCCCACAAATAATATCTCCTAAAGATATAGCTTGGATAATTTATAATTTGGATGTAAAATCAAGTGATGTTGTTGTAGAAGCAGGCAGCGGTTCAGGCGCACTTACAACAGCTTTAGCTCAATCAATATTTCCTAATGGGAAAATTGTGACTTTTGAGAAAAACGAAAAGCATTATCAGATAGTTAAAAAAAATCTTGAACTCAGTCCTTTTTCAGATTTAGTAGAATTAAGGAATGAAGAATTAACTAATCAAACTGAATTAATATCTTGCAATTCGATAATTTTAGACTTACCAGATCCCCAAAATCTAATTATTTGGGCCGAAAAGTCATTAGAATTGGGTGGTAAAATTTTGTGCTATGTGCCAACAATCAATCAGGTTGAAAAATTGCTATCTTCATTGCATAAATGGAGTGAAATAGAGATTAGTGAGATTATGCATAGAACATGGCAAACAAAATCAGATGCAATACGCCCGGATACAAATATTTTAGGCCATACTGGTTTTATGGTTTCAGCCAGATTATTCAATAAGTAGCATATCTTATTTTAGTAGTCTTCTTTATGTGATTTTATGTCATCTATTGAGGAAGTGATAATCATAGGTTCAGGTCCGGCAGGATATACTGCAGGCTTGTATACGGCAAGAGCAATGCTCAATCCTAAATTATTTGCAGGTTTTGCAAGTGGCGGACAATTAATGTTAACTAGTGATATAGAAAATTTCCCAGGATATCCTGAAGGTATAGGGGGGCCTGAAATGATGATGGAATTGCGTACTCAGGCATCTAGATTTGGTTGTAATATAGTTGACAAGAATGTCGATTCTATAGATGCCAGTTCTACTCCGTTTAAGGTAAATGTAGGCAAAGAGCAATTTTTGACTAAATCAATAATTATTACAACTGGGGCTGAGGCAATATGGCTTGATGCAGGTAATGAAGAGAAGCATAAAGGTCAGGGAATATCTACTTGCGCTACATGTGACGGTGCTTTCTTTAGAGATAAGGAAGTAATAGTAATAGGGGGTGGAGATTCAGCAATGGAGGAAGCTACGTTTCTTACAAGATTTTGTAGCAAAGTGACTGTAGTTAATAGAAGGGAAGAGTTAAGAGCCTCACAAATTATGGCAGATCGGGCTCGTGAAAATTCAAAGATTGGATGGGAATTAAATAAAGTTGTAAAAGAATGGGTTGGAGAACAGGGTAATTTTGAGGGCGCAATACTTGTAGATACATTATCTAATAAGGAAACTTTTTTCAAATGTGATGGAGCATTTATTGCAATTGGGCACAAACCAATGACAAACTTCTTGAATGGGCAAATTGAATTAGATGATCATGGCTATATAGTTCCTAAAAAACATACAATGACTAATATATCAGGAATTTTTGCAGCAGGAGATGTTGTGGACAATCGTTATCGTCAGGCAATTACAGCTGCAGGTATGGGTTGTATGGCTGCAATGGATGCTGAAAAATGGCTTGAAGAGAATTAGTTTAAATTAGCAATCATTTTTTAGAACCCCCCATAATGGCTATTTGTGCAGCGTCAGCTTTCTTTCAGTAATTCAGAAGATGCAGTTAGTCCAATTATAGGCACTGTTTTGATATTAGCAATTATGGTTTCAATAACTGGAACTATGCTTGCATGGGGTATTCCACAGATTCAAGAGAGTGAAGCTTACGCAATATACACCTCAGCACAAAACAATTTTTTAAATTTTGATGCAGATTTAGATCAAGTAATAGTTCAAGGTGAAGGCAGTTCACGTTCATCAACGGTTTCTTTTAGTGCAGGCACATTTGTATATCGAGAAAATTTAGATGAAATGCGTTATTATTATGAAACAACAAATTGGTCATCTTTCGAGATAGTTGGTGTCGAAAATGAAGCTCAAAGTTTTGCAATAATAGATAATAAAAAAGTTATAGAAAATTTTGACATTACTATTTCTTATCCTAACGGAACTACGTGGGAAGGCGAATCGTCATCACATATTGTTTCAGGTTTTCCTCCTCTAGTTTATGGTAGTTCAGCTACGTATTCCAGTACAGAAAATAGTACCTTAGTTGGAGGGTTTTTCATATACGGTGTAGATTCACTTTCTTACAAATATTCTTCAGTTTCAGGAGTCTATAAGATGCGTTTGTTTAATGGTGGAATTTTAACTAAAGAACCAGGAGGTATTTTTTACGTAAGTTCCAAACCCATTATCCGTTCAATAAGTGCAGATAATTTATACGAATCATTAGTATTGTATCAAACAGATTACAATATGACCACAGGATCTAAATCTTTAACTGGTGGAAATTATAATTTTGAAGCGAGAAATCAAGGAGGCATAGATTCCTCTTTTGAAGTTTACAGTGTCAGAATGGGATTTAGTGGAGATAGCTCCACAGCATTGAAAAATTATTATTCTACTTATTGGGGATTCGAATCTGAAACATTTACTATTTCAAGTACACAATCAACAGCTGCAGCCAATATGGGCTTTGAAGAAGATATTATTTACAATCAGGCAACAGCTTTTGATTTTAGAATTTTGGAGAGAACAATTCATGTTACGTTTAACCTCCGATGATTCTGGAGCTTCTCAGTTAATAGGTTATGTTTATACCGCATTAATTTCAGTATTAATCTTGTCTTCAATGATGCTTACTTCAAGTACTATGCTAAATGGTAATATTTCTAATACTGCACAAGAAGAAGCAGAGCAACTTGCACTTTATTTTCAATTAGCAGTAGAAGATTTGTTGAATACAATTAGAGAATATCCAGATTCTTCTCCAGTTATGATTCTAGATACAGGAATTGAAGCTATAAATCATGGAATACAGTACAAGGTAATTGGCTCAGATACTGGTCTTAAAGTAACTACGATTCAGCCCCGTGGAGGATCTTTTGAGGTTACATTTCCATTGGCTCCTGCAGTGTCAATAGAAACTCCCAATTCAAATTCGTTAAAGTCAACGACTTCTTATATAGTCATATCTTATGATGAAAATCTAAAGGTTGTCAAGTTAACCTCAGGATGATAAAATGAGTGCTGCAAAAGAGACATTGGATGGGGCTTCTGGATTAATTGGTGAGGAAGAGGAACAAATTGACGAATCAAAACTTTCTTGGAGAGAACGTCGTAAGTTAAATAAGCAGAGAAAAGCAGAAGCTAAAAAGCGTAAAGCAGCAGAGAAAGATGGCGTAATTCATGATTTAGTTATGGATGATATTGAGATAGGTGAAGATTTTGAAGAGTTAGATACTTATCCAGTTAGGCCGCCTTTTTCTTATGTAAGAGTTTTATTTGATAAGAGAGATTATTCTAGATTTTATTATGTAGTTGAACCTAAAGCAACAAAGCAAGAAAAAGAAGATTTACAAGTGATAAAAGATGTTTTACAAAGAGCTCTAAATATTGAAAGAGAAACCCTTGATGAAACACAAGAAGAATTTTTGAAACAAGCTGTTGATGATATTTTAGATAGTTATAGGCTTAAATCACGTAAAAGCAATCGTGAAAAAATCCATTATTACATTGAAAGAGATTTGATAGGTTACGGTAAAATAGAAACAATGATGCAAGATCCTAATATTGAGGATGTTTCTTGTGATGGACCTGGTGTTGAAATTTTTGTTTATCATCGAAGATTCGAATCTTTAAGAACAAATGTAATGTGGGAAGATGAGTTAGAGCTTGAACAATACATAATTCGTATGGCTCAGCGTTGTGGTAAACACATTTCTATAGCTGAACCGCTTCTTGATGCAACATTAATGGATGGTTCTCGTATAGTTATGACATTAGGTAGAGAAGTATCTACCAAAGGTTCTACATTTACAATACGGCGTTTTAGAGATGAACCATTTACTCCAGTCGATTTACTTGAGTTCAAAACTTTTTCTTCCATGCAGATTGCTTTTTTCTGGCTTGCAATGCAATATGGAATGTCTATGCTATTTGTAGGAGGTACGGCTTCGGGAAAGACTACTTCCCTGAATGCGTGTTCACTTTTCCTTCCATGGCAACATAAAATAGTTAGTATTGAGGAAACACGTGAGTTAAATTTACCACATCCAAATTGGATCCCAGGTTGTACTAGGCAAGGATTTGGGGGTGAATCAGCAGGAAGCGGTACAAAAGCACCTGGTGAAGTTGACATGTACGATTTGTTACGTGCAGCTTTGAGGGAACGTCCAGAATACATTATTGTGGGAGAAATTAGAGGGGCCGAAGCTTATGTTCTTTTCCAAGCTATGGCTACAGGTCACACAACATATTCTACATTCCACGCAGATTCTATTCAGAGTTTAGTTCATCGTCTGGAAAATAAACCTATTGAAATTCCCCGTGTTTTGATACCTGCTTTAGATGGTATTTCCATCCAGATTCAGACAAGAGTTGGTGGAAAGCGTGTAAGAAGAAATAAAGGTATTATCGAAATTATAGGTATAGATCCTCATTCTCATGAATTGTTAACTAATGAAGCATTCAGGTGGGATAACACAGTAGACGAATTTGTTTTCACAGGTAAATCATATATTTTTGAAAAAATAATGATGAAGGCCAATCTCAATCGTGTTGAGATTATGGATGAAACTAAAAGAAGGCAGTTAGTGATTGAATGGTGTTTAAAGAAAGGAATAAGAGATTACAAGGATTTTGCTAGAGTCGTTGCAGAGTATTATGTACATCCTGAGGATGTAATGAGACAAGTTTACGAAGATATGCAAGTTGGCGGTAAGAAACGCAGACGTAAAGTTGAAGATAGAGATTTAGATTTATCTCGCTCTGATGAGTCTGAAGTCGATGTTTCAGATTTCCCACCAAAAGTTAGGCAGAAATATCAAACACGTGAGGCTAAAGAACAAGCTGCACGAGCTAAGAATGATGCTAAAATTTCACAAACAGATGATCCTACTAAGAGAGCTAATTTAATCGCTAAAGAAGAGCAAAGAAGGGCAAAGGTTGAAGCAAAATTACAAAATGATTTGTTAAAAGATCAAGCATATTATGTTCCATTAAAGCAATTGAAACCTTTAGCTAAACAAATAAGCTTGGGCGATATATCATCATTAAATGAAGTTGAAGGTAGAAGAATGCTTAAGGATGTTCGTTCTGAAATGAACAAGAAATCTAAAGCAGAGACGAATATCTCTAAATTAGAAGCTTCAGATAAAAAAGAAAAAGCTATTTCTTCAGAGGAAGAAAGAGCCTCAAAGGCATTAAATAGTTTAAAAGCCAAGCTAGCAAATAGGGTTCAGCGTTCAGCAAACCCACGTTGGTGGCATTCATGGCTCTAGTTGGTTTAACAGGTTTTGAAACATTCAGCCGTGTTCTTTTGGGCTGGTTTGGCCGAATGGTTACAAAAGATTCTGTAGAATTAAAAAATCAATTAATTAAAGCAAGAATTCCTTTACTTCCAGAAGATTATGTAGCTTCTTCCGTTATGCAAGTCATTCTTGCCTTTTTAGGTGGTATTGCTTTCTCTTTAGTTATTGTAGGAGTTTTAGTTCCACAACTTGAGGTAATGCAAGATCCAACTAAGCCAGAGGGAGAAAATTTTGAAATATCCAACACAATTCAGTATGCACTTATTGGTCTCTTAGTTTTCGTATTACCTGCTCTAATTGCTTTAGTGCAATTTTTGACTCCAGCATTATTAGAAAGTAGTAGAGGAACTAATATGGATAGGCAGATTCCGTTTGCAGCAAGTTATGTTTCAGCAATGGCTGCAGCTAATGCTACACCTTCAATGACGTTTAAATCTTTAGCAAGAAATAGAGACATCTATGGAGAAATATCTAATGAGGCGGCTTGGATTTATCACAGTATGGAATTTATGGGAAGAGATTTAGTTACAACCCTTAAAGAAGCAGTTGAGAGAACACCTTCAGAAAGATTTGCTGAGTTTATTCAAGGAATTATAGGAACTGTGACATCAGGAGGTAATCTCAAATTATATTTCCTTAACCGTTCAGAGTATTATGCTCAGCAAAATAGAGTTCATGTGAAAGATGTCTTACAACAAATGGCACTCTTTTCAGAAGCTTACGTTGTGGTAGCTGTAGCTTTGCCTATTTTCGCTATGATTATTGCAGTTATTACATTTTGGGTTTCAGGAGCTGGTATGAAACTTGAAGAAGTACACATGTACTTACTAATTTTTGGTGGCTTCCCAATAATTCAGCTAATTTTTTCAGGATTGTTCTATAGTTTAAGTTCGGAGGTTTCAAACGATTAATGGCTATTAAAGGCAATCTACAGAAGAAAGTCTATCGTGATCGACGAACAGGTGTAAAGCGTAGATGGATGGAATATAGTAAGGTTAACAGATGGCTATCTGTTCGAGATAAAGTAACTGATTGGGCACCTGCTTTCGTTGCTTTTTTCTCTATAGTGTTTTCTTTATTTTTCTTTATGATTGCTAATATCAATAATACTACCGATGGGAATACTTTAGTAGTAGATACAGACGGAGATAAGCAATTTGATAATCCCTGGCACTTGAATGATGGACAATTTTCATTTACTTTTGGAAATACTTACGATGAAGGAGGAGGTGAGCAGAACAAAGTTGAAGCAATTCATGGATTAGGTCTTCCATTTTCGATAAAGAAAAATGAATCTGTAGATTCAGATCCCACAGTAGATGGTATTGAAAATGAAATGTCGCCTAATGAGTGGCTTCGTTCTTTCCCTGAGATTTCAGCAATTGATTATATTGTGTTTGGAGTTATTTCATTAATGTTGCCTTATGGAATTTACGGATATCGTAGAGATCAGATTAGGGCAAGAGTTGAAGAAAAGTTTCCAGATTTTCTAAGAGATTTAGCAGAATATTGGAAAGGTGGGCTTAGTATGACTGTAGCTATTCAGACTTTAGCAAAAGGAGAATACGGTAATCTTAATGAAGAAGTTAATAAAATGTCTTCACAAATTTCGTGGGGAGTTTCTTTTGGAGAAGTTTTGGAAATGTTTACAGAAAGAGTTACTTCTCCTATTGTTACTAGAGCAGTTAGAATGGTAGATGAAGCAAATAAGGCAGGCGGTAAAATTTCGGATATTTTACTTGCAGCATCTTATGATGCACGTGAGATTAAAGCACTTGAAACCGAAAGAAGACAGGAAGTAGGAAGTTATGTTACAGTTATTTACGCATCTTTCTTCGTTTATCTTGGTATTATTTTAGTTTTAGCTTCTACATTTATTCCAGCTATTGTAGATTCCTCAGCAGCCACCGGCGGCAGTGGATCAATGTCTATTGGTAACTTAACTATTAGGGAAATGAATGAAGTTTGGATATCAACAGTTTTCCTTTACAGTTTAATAATTCAAGGAACAGGAATGGGTATGGCAGCTGGATTTATGTCTACAGGTAGATTGTATTCTGCATTCTTAAGAGCTTCATTTTTATTATTCCTAGGTTGGTTTATTTTTGAATTAGCTGGCATTACTACATCAATGATAACTCCACAAATTTAGGAGATAATTTGATGAGAAATACGAAAGGACAGATGCATGTTTTGGAGGTTTTGTTAGTAGGCGTTTTATTCACTTCAGCAGTTAATGTAGCAGTAAATATTCTACCTACAAGTGATGCAGACAATTCAGGGCAAAATGATCTTTATTTTTCAGGAATGGAAATCTTAGAATTATTAGATAATTGGGAACCTTCAGATGCAGCAATTTCAGCTAAGCATAATAGCTCAACATTATCATGGTGGTTAGCTACTGATAATAATTCAGCAATAAAACAATATCTTGACTCAGGTTTGCCTTCATCGATCTCTTATAGATTAGAAGCAACTCATGGTTCTCAGAATGAAGTTATCGTTGATAGAGAAATCCCTGATGGCGAAGTAAGTACTTCTTTTAGAGTAGTTTGGAGTGATAATGAGCTTTGGGATTTAAGTTTGCATTTATGGTATGGATATAGGGAGGCCTAATGAACACGAAAGGTCAACTTCTTTTAGTTTCGGGGCTTTTAATGTCTATTACATTAATAGCAGTTAGTAGTACAATTGCTCATTCAGTTAATTTAGGCGCTCATCAAGGAGAAAGACATGATTTAACTCCTCAGATTAGCGGAATTGAAAGCCATTTTCCCTTAGCTTTAGAACATCAAATTCTTCAAGATGATGGAGCAATACCACTTAGTGAAACATTTGATAAGGTTTCAGAAAATTTTGAATCTTTGTTTGCTCTTAGAGGGAATTCCTTATCTTTCACACTCACTTCTTCTAATCTTGATTCAGGAACATATACTTTTGTCTATGAATATATTCTTAGTGATGGTACAATCACTATTACGTTATCTAAAACAACTGTATTCTAATTTATTCTTCTGATGAAGCAAATGAGGAAATAGTTCTTTTGAACATTCCACCAAAACCAATAATTGTAGTTATTAGAATTCCAACAAACATTAACAGATATCCTAAATATAATTGTTCTAAGTTAGTATCAAAAGTTTCTTGGTTAGATTCACCATTAAGGGCCATTAATCTGATAAGTCCTAATATAAATCCTGCAATCAATAAAATAAATCCAAAACCAATTCCTATTTCAGAAGTTGTGAATCCATCTTCCTCTACGTCTGGTTTTCCTTTAAAATCTGGAAAATCATCTTTACTTGTTTCTTCATCAGACATAATACAGCCAGAAATAATAGGTTAATAAGCTTGCCCTTATTATTTTATTTTATTTTTTATGTTCTAAGGCAGCTTTCACTAATCCAAAATGCAATGGTGAAGGCTTATCAGGTCTTGATTTGAATTCAGGATGAAATTGGGATGCCATGAAATAAGGGTGATTATCTAATTCCAGTATTTCCATACGCCTCCCACTCTTATTTCTTCCAGTATATTTCATTCCTTTTTCTTCGATTTGTGATATATATTCAGGATTTATTTCATATCTGTGACGGTGTCTTTCAAAAATAGTATCTTTTTTGTATAATTCTTTAGCTTTTCCACCGGAAATTACAACTTCATGATCACCTAGTCTCATAGTAGCCCCCATATCTTTTACCTCTTCTTGTTCAGGCAATATATCTATTACAGGATGCTCTCCATCAGGATCTAATTCAGATGAATTTGCATTTTCTAATCCTAAAACATTACGAGCAAATTCCACAGTTGCTAATTGAAATCCAAAACAAACACCGAGGTACGGTGTCTTACTTTCACGAGCCCATTTTGCACTCATAATTTTCCCTTCAGCCCCCCTATTACCAAATCCTCCAGGGACCAATACTCCATTTACACCTTCAAGGCTTTTAGTATTGCCACTATCTTCTAAATCAGGAGCTTCAATCCACCTTATTTTGACTTTGCAATCAAGTAATGCTCCTGCATATCTTAGAGATTCTTCATGTGAAATATAGGAATCCTTCAAATCAGTATATTTTCCTATTAATGCTATTTCTACAGTTTTATTACCATTTGAAATTCGATCTGCAAAGTCTTTCCATTTTGTTAAATCAGGTTTTTTAGATTTTAGTCCTAGGCGCTTCTCTACCAATTCAGGAAGTTTTTGTTCTAAAAATACCATAGGTACATCATAAATTGACCTTGCATCCGGAGCAGAGATTACACATTCACGTGGTATATCTGCAAAAAAAGCAATTTTAGTAGCAATATCTTCTTCAAGTTTAGTATTGCTTCTTCCTACAATAATATCAGGTCGTATCCCCAATCCTTGCAGTTCTTTTACAGAATGTTGTGTTGGTTTTGTCTTTTGTTCACCTACAGCACCTACAACTGGAACTAATGTAGTATGTATGACCATAACATTCTCTTTTCCTTCTAATCTTCCTAAAAGCCTTACAGCTTCCATGAAGGGCATTGACTCAATATCACCTACAGTTCCACCTAATTCAACCATGCAAATATCTGCTTTGGCTTCTTTTGCAGCATTTTGTATTCCATCTACAATTTCACGTACTACATGCGGAATAATTTGTACAGTTTGACCGAGATAATCTCCATGTCGTTCTTTTTCAATAACATTTTTGAAAACCTTTCCTGTAGTAATATTATGGTCTTTTGTTAAATTACAACTCAAAAATCTTTCATAATTTCCTAAATCTAAATCAACTTCTGAACCATCAGTCATTACAAAAACTTCACCATGTTCATAGGGATTCATGGTTCCTGCATCTACATTCAAATAAGGATCAATTTTTACAGCCGTAACTTTGTAGCCTGCACGTTGCAGTAATAGGCCAGTAGAAGACGAGGTAATTCCTTTACCTATCCCAGAAAGAACTCCGCCGGTCACAAGTATATATTTCATTGACTCAACGGACTAATACATGTTAGGAGCTCTCTATAAGGCCGTCGGTCCACTTAAACCCCTTTTCAATGTTGTATTATGGCAGTAGAAATCAATCAGCATAATAACAAATTATTTTGGTTTGATTTAGAGCCAAATAATGAAAAAGAATTTATTACAATTTACATTTTAATTGATGATAAAATTACCTTAATTGAAACTGGTCCAGCTTGTTCCCATGACAATCTAGTAGAAGGAATAACTAAAGCTGGAATAGGGTTGTCCGATATAGATTACATTGTTCCAACTCATATTCATTTAGATCATTTTGGAGGTGGCGGACATATAATGGATATCTGTAAAAATGCTAATGCAGTTCTACACCCTAATGCTGTCTTTCATGTTTCAAATATAGATAAATGGTGGTTAGGTAGTCTTGATTTTCTAGGTGAAGTAGCTGAATTATATGGCAAACCTTTAGCTATTCCAGAATCAAGAATTATCACAGCTGAGAATAATTTTGAATTAGATTTGGGAGAGACAAAACTAAAATCATTACATACGCCAGGACATGCACCTCATCACATAACATGGATTAATGATAAATCAGCTTTTGTTGGTGATTCTCTAGGTCTTTGGTATCCTAAAATTGGTAAGGCTTTTCCAGTCACTCCAGGCTATTATAGACATAATTTAGCTCTTCAGAGCATAAATTTAATGTCAGATTTAAATTTGGAAGAACTCTTCTATACACATTTTGGACCTCGTTCAGCAGAAGGTGTATTTGAGCAAATCATTACTGAATTCCGAGCTTGGATGGCTGTTGTCGAAGATGGCATTGAGAAGAACTATAGTTCGAAAGAAATATTGGAAATTCTCTTTTTGACGCAAGATGGTTTAAGGCTTACAGATATTAAGCATGGAATACATCAGAGGAATACCCATTTAGGTTCCGTAGAAGGAATGATGAGTTGGGCCATGAGGAAAAATGAGAAAAACTAATACTATTCCATCAATAGATTTATCTCCGTTTCCACATGTAGTCGTTGAAAATTTTCTTGATGAGGAAACTCTAGATTCAGTAATTTATGCTTTAGCCGGATTAGAATATAGCTTTAGTGAATCAGATCTTTTTAGTTATTGGGCAAGTGTTAAGCTAACTGATATAGATCATCCAGCATTAAATATTTTGAGAGAAGATTTAGGAGATAAAGCTTGGAGAAATGAAGTATCTAAGGCCTTTCAAGTTGCTAAATTATCCAAAATTGACATGGCAGCATATGTTTACGGTTTAGGAGATTTTCTATTGCCTCATGATGATCAAGTAGAAGATCGTATAATTGCTTACAGCCTTCATTTAACTCCAGATTTAGAAGAAGAAGACGGAGGTTCTTTAGATTTATTTGAAGCTAATAAAGCAGGTAAATCAAAATTAGCTAAAAGAATAATTCCTAAATTTAATTCGTTAAATATGTTTGAGGTTTCAACTACTTCTTGGCATCAGGTCAGTGAAATATTAACTGATATCCAACGTTTAACTTTAACAGGATGGTATCATGTCTAAGATTAATTTCTATTATTTGGAAAAGCCAACTTTATCTAATCTTAATAGAATTTTTGAATCTGCAGACATTCCTTTTATTAGATTATCAAAATTTTTGTCTGAAGAAGATTCAAATATGGAAATAAAACTAAAACGAGATGAAAAGATAGGCTTTTACAAAAGAAATATTGGAGAAGCACACCTTGGAGACTTCTGGAAATCTAAAGAATTTTCAAGTTTTTTGAAAAAAGGAACTGGACTGGATTTGAAATTTCGTTCATCTGAAGGTCAAAGTTATGAGCCTGGAGATTATTCACTTTTACATTCAGAGGAATTTGAAAAGAAAAGACTTGTTGTAGTTTATGATTTTACAAATAATTGGAATATTGAATGGGGTGGGCATGATATTTACACTTCACCTGAGAAAGATCCTTTGATATGTAATAGAGATTCGGGAACATTGATGTTAACTCTGTTAAATGAAGGCGATTATTCATGTACAAGATATGTCAGTTTGAAGTCAGATTCAATTGTTAGAATAGATAAAGTTGTATTTGATTTAAAATGATTACTTATTTTTGAGTATCTACGCTATTTTTATATTAGACACATAAAGCTATTACGAAAGGAGATATCTTTTGTCTAATCCAATTAATCTTGAAAATGTAAAACAGACGTTGTTAAAAGGCAACCCAATTTTTGTTTTTGATGAAGAAGGTAGGGAATCTGAAACGGATATATTTTTTTATGCAAAGTCTGTTACAAAAGAGAATTTACATTTTTTGAGAAAAAATGGAGGCGGAATGATTTTTCTTGCATCTTCATATTCAATTTCTAAAAATTTAGGTCTTCCATTTATGGAAGAAATATATGAAGCGGCATCATCTAAATCAGCGAATTTTGATATTTTAAATTTAATGAAGAATCATACATTGCCATATACGAAATCAAGATCTTCATTTTCTATATTTATAAATCATAAAGATACATTTACAGGAATAACTGATAATGATCGTTCGCTAACAGCACGTTCATTTTTTGAATTGGCTGAAAGAGCACAGAATTTATCCGATACAGAATCTAGAAGAATTATGGGCAATTCCTTCAGGAGTCCAGGTCACGTTCCAGTATGTATAGCAGCTTCAGAGGGCCTTTCAGAGAGACAAGGACACACAGAATTAATAACAGAATTATTCAAAAAATTGAATTTAACACCTGTTGCATTAGGTTGTGAAATGGTATCTACGACAGGCAAGGCTCTTTCTTTCTCGGAAGCTAAGGATTTTTCAAAAGATAATGGATATTTATTTTTAGAGGGTCAACATGTCAAAGAGGTATGTCTATGAAAGTAGTAGCTACTGGAGTTTTTGATATCATCCATATAGGGCATGCACATTTTCTGAATGCAGCAAAGGAACATGGTACACATTTAACAGTTATTGTAGCAAATGATACAACTGTTAGAAAAATGAAAGGAGAACCTATATTATCAGATAAAAGACGAGCTGAAGTTGTTTTACAACTTAAACCAGTCGATGAGGTAGTAATTGGTCGAACAGGTAATATGCTTGATATTATTGTTGAAGATATAAAACCAGATGTAATTGCTTTGGGCTTTGATCAGCGTTTATTTACGACAAAAGAATTAGAAAACAAGTTATCTGATAGAGGATTAGATGTTAAAGTAGTAAGGCTAAAAGAAATGGAACAAGATTTAGCAGGTTCTCGTAAAATAATTTCTAAAATATTAAAAATTTATCGAAAAAAATACAGTTCTGAATAATGGTCTTTACGGGAATAATACAGGAAAAAGCTAGAATAACTAAAGTAGAAAAACTTGATAACTTTTCACAAATAGAAATAGTAACAAGTTCTGAATTCACTAAAGGAATTAAAGTAGGAGCTAGCGTTTCAATAGATGGAGTTTGTTTAACAGTTACTTCGATAAATGGAAAGAGTTTAACTTTTGACATTATTGTAGAAACATTAAATGTTACTACATTGGTAAAATTGAAAGTATCAGATTTAGTTAACTTGGAAAGAGCGGCTCGCTTAGGTGATGAAATAGGTGGACATATTATTTCAGGCCATGTTTCAGGTATGGTTAAGATATCTGAAATTAAAAAAAGCACCAATAATCACATTCTTTTCTTGGAAGCAAGTGATAAATTAATAAAGTATATTTTTCCAAAAGGTTATATTTCATTAAATGGAATAAGTTTAACAATTGGGGAAGTAAATAGGGGAGAAAATATTTTTTCAGTTTATTTAATTCC
>CESD01042292.1_pt1 | contig 21079 bp, 14 predicted proteins | sample 531191 | NCBI WGS metagenome assembly CESD01 (sample SAMEA2622021, study PRJEB7988) | marine metagenome | biome: marine biome (ENVO:00000447); feature: deep chlorophyll maximum layer (ENVO:xxxxxxxx); material: "saline water (ENVO:00002010), including plankton (ENVO:xxxxxxxx)" | depth 188 m
AAGTTTATTCAGTCACTCCCGTGTTGGGTTCGTCAACTCAACAAATATAATATACCACCTCTGTCAACCCTTGTCAACCCCCTCCTTACTTAGTCCTCGTATTGATCACTCCAGCATACTTAGGATCGTTACCTTCTCTGTCAGGTCTGTCCTCATGGGTTTCTCCTTGGTACTCAACCACCAATGCATTTACATCCTTTCTTTCTGCATACACATGATAGAAACAATCGATTGGAATTGGTCCTCTTGCCTGTAAATATATCTTACTATCATCCCATCTCTTTATAATAATATCCTGCGGAGCTCCAATTGGTTGCAACTGTACAGAAATACTCTCAGCATGAACTAAATCTTTCCAATAAGAAGGCAAATCAATCTCAGTCTTATTACGGAGTCTTCCTCTATAATAAACACCAACCTCTGGTCCTTCTATACATGCATGAGCAAGTCTATATCCCTCTGTAGAAGGATGTGGCATATCAAATAGTTTAGGTGATCTATCTGCCACCTTATGTCTTGCTTCTAATCTACCACTTGAAAAACAATCAACAGATCCAGTAACAAATATATCTCCCTGAACATACAGATTTCCCTTTGAATATATTGCCTGTGGTTGAGCACCAGAAAGTCCAAGAACTGATTTATAAGGAGAAGTATCCTCTGGCATATTAGGATCTTCATTAGCGATCTGACCAACCATTAAGGTTCCCTGTATATCATCAAAGTCATCAGGTGATCCAACTACCATAGGACCTTCTACAAAAGCAGATCCATTGATTTTTTCTGGACCTTCTTGAACAGCACCGTTAACACCAGTACCGACCTTTAATTGTCCACCTACATTTAAATCATCTACGTTATAAGACATTGTTATGCACCCTCCTTAACTCTTTGTTGGAAATTTCTACCACCTACCTTAGAATCTTTAATGTCCACGGCATCAGTAACACCTCTAATTGTTTTTCCATACAATTTTAGAACTCCGTTAGCAATAATTTCCATAGTTTGTGGTGTGCTCATTTTGTAAAAGTTTTTGGCATTTATAAGAGTCTTTTTCGACTCCATTATAATGTTTTCACTAGCAGTCATCTTAATATTACCTCGATCAGTTGTTTCACCTTTAGCAACCATCTCAATGTCAGTTGCTTCAAGTCTGATCTTGCCATTACTTGCCTTAATAACAATATTACCATGCTCTGCCTCAATAAAGCAACTATCAAGTGCTTCTTTATCTACTGCTTTCTCAATCCAAGGATACTTACCACACTTAACTTGAAATGAACCAGTGCTTGTAGAAGTTGTAGAACCTCTTCTTACACCATCATTATCTAAAGAGAATTGATGCAATCCATCCCTAGTATTAAGCATTACTGCTGCAGTTACATCAGAATCTTTATGAATCTGACCCATAGTAACAGAACCATGATCATTACCCCACCCAACAGCAGTATAATTGATCTTGGCAGTATCATATTTACTCTTCTTAAAATCCTTTAAACTAGATTTTAATCTACTATTCTTGGAAGGTGTCCTAGAATTTTGTCTATTATATGAGGTAGGTGCAGACATTTATATTATTAGGTAAGGTTATCAGGAGTTCCTGGTATGTTAAGTCTAGGATCATTGCTAGAAATATCAGTACCCTGTCTCTGAATTGCTGATGGAGGTGTAGTTCTCACACCATCAATACTCTCTTGTAGAGTAGCATAAACTTGAATTGCTTTACCAGCACTCGCAGTTATTCCTGCATAAGGAATACCATTCTCATAGTATACAGAACCATAGTATGCTCGACCTTGTATATATCCAGTTTGTTTTAATCCAACTAGGTCTGTTACCTGTAATAATTTATCAGGATCAGGTGCGTCAATTGGATCACGAACAACATCTAATATAAAATGACCACGGAAATTAACACCAGTATCAGATGGTATAATAATTCTAGGAGTACTTGTAAGTCCTGTTCCTGGATCAAGAATATCAATCTTACTAATACCACCATGAGGTGTGTATGTAGCAGTCAATGCAATACCACTGCCAGGAGGATCATCAACCACTGGAGTGTCACCAGGATCTCCACCTGGAAGATCTGGTTCCTTATAGTTGATACCAGGATCATCTATAACAACCCTAACAGGTACAATTAGAGCATTATATTCAACTGGTCTATCATCTCCAGGATCAACAACAACTTCTGGTCTTGTTGTAGGAGGTGGGGGTGTATCAAAACCAGTTCCAGGATCTTCAACTAACGGATCTTTAATTCTACCCTTACCACATTTTATTTGCTTACATGGTGGAGGAATAATTATACCACAAAGTCCTATTGGATTTTGATACCATGATTTTCCTGATGCTGCTGAAGATTGAGGTGTTCCTGGTTCTGGTACATCCTCAACCAATCTTGCTATTCCTATAGCAAAGGTACTTGGATTAGCATCAAATGCTGATGAACCTCTGTAATAATCTTCAGATGGTTTACGGAAGAGAGCATCTATAAATCCTATTGGACCTCCAGTTTCTGCTGTATATACAGTTGGTTTTACTGTAAGAGTATGCTTACCTTTATTAACTGTTATCTTTTTAGGAGTACCTTCACCTGTCATATCAATACTATGCCTACCAGCACCAATATCTTGACGAGTCTTATCAGTTCCTCTAAATGTATTAGTTCCTATTTGTTGACCATCAAGAAAAAGAGTTGCTGAATGATCATTCTGGAATGTAAATTCATATTCACCTGTTACTGGAAAATGAACATTACTCCAAGTGTAATCAACTAACTCAGCACCACCAATTTTTGGATAGTCAGGAGAAATTCCATTTTCATTCATGAATGAACCATATATCTTACTTCTATAATTAAATAATGCTGGTCCTTTATAGGTTACACCATTTCTTGTAGTGTCTGCAAGAAGTTCTTGTTCAGCAGTAGCAGAAGACATTTGATAAACAGAAGTTGCTTGTAAATAGTCCCAAGGATTCTTAAATGCCATCTTAGGATTAGGTTTAATTGATTTCTCTGCTTGTGTTTTCCACCCAGACTCAAGAATAGTAGGATTTGGTATGTTAATAATTGCACTACCATCTGGTCTGCGACCATATCCTTTTACAAAAGTAACTTCATAAGTTTTACCTGCTTTAAAGGTTCCTGTCTTCTTAATAGTACCACTTACTTTCCATTGCTCTCCACCCTCACCTAAATTATCTGCAGGATTAGAACCACCACTTAAAGTTATTATATGAGTTTCTCTACCCGTACTGCTATTGGTTTGTGTCCAAGTAGTATTACCAATTTGAATCTTCTGTAATGCCTTACCACTTCTGCTAGGTGAATCAGCCCAAACATAAGTTAAACTAACTTGTACATTAGTGCCCTGAACATCAATAGAATCACCACTTGAATTAAACTCTGCTGTTCCTCCAGTAACAGAATCAATATTAAAAGTAGCATTCTCATCAAATCCATTATCAGAATTATCATCGAAAGCAAGTCTTCTAGAACTTGTGTAACGTTTATCTCCTGGTCTCTTCAATCCAGTGTAACTAATAGTGTTACTAGTATTCCCACCAGTATTTGGTGGTTGAGCATCAGTTTTAGGTACATCAAAGACTAAAGGATTTGTTTCTGTTTGTACAGTAATCTTAGTTACAGAAGGTGGAGAGAAATTAAGCTTAGCAGCAGGAGAATCTACTTTAAATTTACAAGTAGCAGTTCTATTTGATGTATTTCCATTTACAAGATCATAAAATCTACCACCAGTTACAGTAAGTTCACAATCTTTCCAGTTATAATCTTTATAGTCCTCCATCTGAAGAAGTTCTCTTCCTTGTGCATCTTTAATAACCCTCAATTTAACACCATAGTCATCTGATGCATTACACTTAACGGTTACTTGATACTCTTTATCATATTCAACTTCTCTAGTAAAATTATTAGTTACATGAGGAACATTTTTACCACCATTCTTATGAGATTTTATTGTCAATGCTTTAATATCAATCGTACTATCACGAGGTGATCTATGACTAGTAAGGAACTGTACTGTTTTACTCTTAGGTGTTGTAGGTGGAGCAGCACCCTCTAAAACATCCCAAGTAAATCCAAGATCAGCATCAATTCTATCATTACCATAAGCAGTAAGATAATATTTACTACCTGTCTTAGTAAACATTATACCAGCAGGTTTATTATTCTTATTAGTCTTTATTGGTGCTGCTGATTGCCAATCCTTAGTGCTAAAAATCTTTTCACTAAAGTATTTCTTTTTAGTCTCATAATTTTTAAAGTTTTGAACTTTAGCAGTAAGAGTGTTCTTACCTTCTGCCATATAGAATTTAGTCTCTTGAGGCCATGGTTCATCTCTGTTTTTTGGTTTTACTACAACATCTAAACTTGATCTTTTATATTCCTCATCTCTGAAGGAAAGATTAGGATCATCATTTCTTTCAGCAACCATATTACCATTAACAAAAATCTTTCCAAAGTTATCTACTGTACCCTTAAAGGTATAATCTCCTTCATAGGGTGCATCTATAATCCAAGTCTGTTCCCATCCATCTGAGTTACCTGTACCATCTGTACCAGGACTATTAAGAGGAGGAATTGGAGATATTGCATACTTATTTGTCCACTTATCCCAATATCCAAACTTAACTGGATACCAAGGAGTTCCCTCTGGTTTCATACGAGTATGCCAAATAGGACTCTCTGGACATTCACCCTCTGATAATATTGGTGGAACTATCGCTGCTGGTGGTGGTGGGGTTGGTGCTTTAATCGACAATGCAACAGCCATTGGATTCTCATTCCAACTCTTAGGATCTGCAACCGTTCTATATGCCACACTTGCTTTTACATCAATTGCCAATGCCATCGGATTAGTTGTTGGCCATTTACCACCAGGAATTTGACTATGAGTTGCAGTAATAGTATATGTTCCAGCTTTTATAAAGAACGTATGAGTAACCTCTCCTGTTGCTTTATTGTTATTACCCACAAATCCATCTTGGAAGAAATCAACCTGATCACCTATTTGTATCCGTACATCATCATCAACATGAACATGTATGTCATAGTTAGTACTAACAGGGAAAGTAATGTTTGTCCACACAATTGTATGATCCCCTGCATAAGGCATGTTTGGAAGTGATAGTGCAGTATCAAAAGGAGCAACACCATACTTTGCTAAGAGTCCTCTCTTATTTTTCGATTTCCATAGTCTCCTATCTGCCTTGTCAATATATTGTAGAGTATTAAATATTGTTTGCTCTGTAGTTGTTGTATCTGCAGGATAAACTATTCTACTTTCATTTTCAGACAATTGATATGCAGTCCTTGCAGCAAAGGATGCATTCTGAGGAGTAGCAATCTGTAATGTATTACCTATCCTTACACCTCTATCAAAGAAATCAATCTTCTGGTCTTCTGTCTCTGGAGTAGCACCTGTATCACCAATACTAGGAACCTTAGTATATGACTGCCTATCAAATGTTACTCTATACTTTCTACCATTCTTAAAATTACCTTTCTTACTAATAATACCTTTCTGCTGATAATCTTTACCACCTTTACCTAGAGTATCTGCAAGACTACTACCACCACTTAAAACTATTACATGAGTTTCTCTACCCGTACTGCTATTGGTTTGTGTCCAAGTGGTATTACCAATCCTAATTGATTCTAATGCCTTACCACTTCTTCTAGGATTATCAGCCCAAACATATGTTAGACTAACCTGTACATTAGTACCCTGAACATCAATAGAATTACAATCTTGATTAAACTCTGCTGTTCCTCCAGTAACATAATCAATATTAAAAGTAGCATTCTCATCAAATCCATTTCCAGAGTTGTCGTCAAACGCAAGTCTTCTAGAAGTTGTATAACGTTTATCTCCTGGTACTTTTAATCCATTATAAGTAATAGTATTTTTTTTATTCCCATCATCATTTCCTGGTTGAAAATCAGTCTTAGGAACTTCAAATACTAAAGGTTCTGTCTCAGTCTGTATGGTAAGTTTACTGATAGCAGGTCTTTCTTTAGGTGTGGGAGGTGTTACAGGTTTCTTGATCCTAAATTTACAAGTCGCAGTTCTATTTGATGTGTTTCCATCTACAAGATCATAGAACTCACCATCAGTTATAGAAACCTCAAAATCTTTCCAGTTATAGTCCTTATAATCCTCCATTTGAAGACGAGTTCTTCCCTGATCATCCTTATTAACTCTTAACTTAACACCATAGTCATCTGATGCATTACACTTAACAGTTATTTGATACTCTTTTCCAATCTCAATTTGTTTAGCAAAGGTATTAAAAACTTTAGGTTTATTTTTACCACCATTCTTATGAGATCTAATTCCTAATTCGCTTATCTCAAATGTACTATCACGAGGTGATTGATGACTGGTAATAAACTGTACTGTTTTCTTTGTCTCTATCTTTTCCTTTTCTTCTTCAGGTAATCCAAGACTCTTATCCCAAGCAAAATCAAAATCTATATCAACAAGATCATTTCCAGATACTTTATAAAAATAATTTTTACCTTCCTTGATAAACTTTCCACCTGCTTTTCTAACTATTGGTTCTCTACTTGGTTGTATTGGTGCTTTCTTTGTAGTTGCTCCATTATGAAGTTTAAAAGCTACTTTTTTTGTTGTAGCAATACCAACTTCATATTTGATTGGATCTGTTAGACCGTCTTTATTACCTAAAGATGCTACCTTTTGATCCTCAATATATAAATCGCCAAAACCTACAGCACCAGCATACAAACCTCTAAAGACATACTCACCACCCCAAGGAAATTCTATATCCCATTCAAAATCAAAAGTCTCACCACCATGTGCAGATCCAGGTTCATCTGATGGGGGTACTGGTGAAATACCATATAGATTTAAAAAGTCTGACCATTCAGTAACACTAACAGCATATCCTACTGTGGTTACTTCTCCATTCTTAGACGAAGTAATATTTTGTTTATTTAAATTCTGCCTCGTAGTCCACCAAGGATTTGATAAATTCTTAAGACTCTCAAGATACTTATCAACCTCATCCATTAAAGGATCTGCTGCATACTTAGTATACTTTGTAGGATCCCACTCTCCAGTATCCTGACCATTTACACCCCAAACTCTACCATAAGGTATACTAGTATCAGCACATATATCTGGTCCAGACTCATCCATCTGATCCTTATAATATTTCCAAGTCTCTACACAATTATCACCATCTGATACCTGTACACGAACTACAGCACCTTTAGCAATACCACACTCATCCTTTACTTCTACTTTAGGTGGATACTGATACCCAAAACCAGGATTTGTAATATCTAATGTAAGTAATCCACCATCAGTTCCAACTACTGGATTAGCAAAAGCACCTACTCCACCACCACCATAGAAGTATACTTCAGGAGTGCTACTACATTTATGATCCAAATCAATAGAACCACAACTTACATCAGTATTATCTAAAGGTACTATATCATCTGGTACTAACTTATTAACTTCATCTATACCAATATAGGATATCTTATCCCTATTCTTAAGAATGAATGCAGTATTTGGATACTCTTTCTCATGGTCATTTGCTTCGCATAAAGAAATGCTAGGAACATATCCTCTAATACTCGAAATATATCCAACAGATATCTCTTTCTGAGTAACAGATCCAAATATATTAAACTGGGTTGCAGCAATTGCCATCTATTCTATACTATAGTCAGAATACATATTAGATATTTATCAAGTATTATTTGAGTTGATTATAGCTTTTGCCTTTTCAAAATCCAATTCTAATTCTCCTATTGTTGGTTCTATAAATGGAACCCCACTAAGAGCATCAACAGCAGTATCTTTTATCTTACCTGCAACGTTTGCAATATTAGGTAACTCCTTATCTGATTGTGCAGCACCACCAGTACCAAGTTTATATAAATCAGATACTGCCTGATTAGGTGGTAACTCAAAAGGAAAAACATTTGCAGTCATATTCTCAAACTGAAGAGCTTGAGTTAAATTACCACCAAGAGAAGCAATAGATCCCAATATATCATCTAACTTTTGACCAGTTCCTTTCAGTTGTTTCTTTGTTTTTTCTTGAGTAGCTGTGAGAGTAAATGTTGCATTGGTAGATTTAACACCAAAATTAGTCTGATCAACAAATAAAACATCTCCCACCTGATACTCTTTTCCTTTTTTAATAACTTCAATACCACCTGCATCTACTGGTCCTGCAACCATAGTTAACTTAAATCCACCATTACCTGCAATAGATCCCGTTCCTCCTTGCATATGAGGCATAATAGTATCACCTACCTTATATCCTGTACCTATTGTATGAACCCTTACTGTTTGTATCTCTCCTCCCGTAACTGTCATGTTAATCATCATACCAGTACCAATTCCAGTGGTATCACAAACAACAGCATTTTGATTTCCATTAACATAATTAGTTCCTCTACTTATCCACTCATAATGTTTAGCACCATCTGCTGCACCAAAACCTGCTAATCCACCAGAGGATACAGTAAGATTAACTACACATCCCTCACCTTTACTTGTAGTAATTCCTGGATTAACATTACCAAAGATCCCAGTTGGAACAGATGTAGCAGTAAGATAATTAGTGCCACCTAAAGTTTGATCTAATACTTCTGCATCAGTAATAGACATTACCTGACCTTGTATAACCTCACCACTGTCCTCAACCTCACCAGTTCTCAATAACATCTTCTGCATGTCATCCATAAAAAAGTTTATACTCTTAACGATATTATCATTTGCTTTATCAATTAAATTTCTATTAGTTGATATAACTTTTGCAGCTAAATCTTCTGCGTAACATGAAGGAACTTTAGGAATAGTTGGTTCATCAGAATCATCTGTTAAACTATCGACAATATCATCTAAAGTCGCATCAGAAGACTCAGAAACCTCATTGATTCTATTAAAAATCTTTTCTGCCTCAACCAATATTTCATCTTCCTTGGTTATATCTGAGGTTAATCCAGTCTGATCTGTGATTGATTGATTGATTAACCTATTAGACATACCATCAATTTGATCCATGAGTTTTGAAGTATTCAAAGTATCTTCCAATACCTTTTCAACTGTACCACACATATTATCAGCAATCTGATTATAACTTTGTAGTAATTGTTGACCAGTTATCTCAGTCATGTCTGCCATCATCCACCTTTGACTAGATGGCATCTTAGCAACTTTATCTGACAACTCTTTATTCAAAGTTTTAGAAACATATTCCATCATCTTATCAGAAATTATCTTCATATACTTAGACATTTCACATGCAGCATTTGCTTGTGTTGCTTTTAAATTACGTATGTCTTTACCCATAGAAACCGCATCAACATATCCACCATCTTGCAAAGATTTTAAATGCTTATCAACATCTATAGCAAGATTATCTACAACAATCTGCATTGATTTTAAAGAAGACCCCACAAGATCATCAGGTTTCATTAAAGGAATAGATTTTTGATATAGTTCTTCTCTTATAACATCAGCAGCACCTGTCATATGAATGGCATCTGCATTCTCTTTAGTTGCTCCTGGTGCTTTAGGTGCTTGAATAGAATTTGCGTTCTTAATTCTATTCTTAATACCCTTCTTAACTTGTTTCTGAATGTATTCAAATAATTCATCTCCTGTTAATCCCAACTCCTCACCCTTCAATTTGGCAAGATCAATATCTGCTTGTTGCTCTCTTGATACTGGTTTATTTTGAGCAGTACCAAACCGATTAGTATCTAATGTTGAATTTGCTTCTTCCTGTGCTGCCTCTTTTGTTTTTGGTTTTTCAGTAACAAGATCGGTCTCAGGTACTCTTTCTTTAGAAGCACCTTGTTTAGCAACAGCACCATCACCATATCCACTTCTTGGACCTAAGTTACTATCCTCACTAGCTTGATCATTATCTAAAATGGTTTGAGCATTATTACCAAGCACTCCCATAATAACAGGAACACTTTGATCTTTACCATCTAAAAAGAATCCAAATACAAAGTTACCTTGACGGAGGTTTGCAGTCTGGAATGAACTGGTCTGACCTCCACCAGCAGTAACTGGGTACATTATCTGTGCCCAAGGAAGTTCCTCATCAATAGGAACAGTCTTATCATGGAGACCCATGATTCTTACTTTATATCTTCTACCCCAACCTGGAACTGCTTCTTTATTAGTTTCTTTACCTGGAGACATATTATCTCTCCAAGTGGAATCGTCAGCAATCTGACCGACCCACCAGAAGAAATCAGCACCTAAAAATCCTGAATTAAATAATGATCCCCCGATATCCATAGGTTAATCGTCGTATACCTTACATTCGTCTGCATCTGGATGATTGTCACAATACACTTCTAGATGACTATCTTCATGACGTGTATGATAATCATTGATCTTACCTTCGTTCGCATCTACTTTATCATCCTTATGATACACCTCATAATCAGCATGAACATTTTCTAAATCTTCTTTTGTATATTCATGCATACCATGATTAGTATGCTCTTTACCATCTTTAGGATCAAGATAAACTTCGTGATCTAAGTTGTGTTTAATAGTCATAGGTTTTCTCCTAAGATTAGCTTGCTGTACCTTTTCTACCAAAGGAATCCCTAACCAAATTTAATTTAGTATAGGTATTTTTTGGAGTCATATAGTGGCATAAATCCGCTATAATATATATCCCACCAGCTTGCTGGTCGTTTTCTCCAGTTTTCTCTGCGGTAAGTCCAGGTGCATCTACAAATATAGCATCTCCTACGTGTAATGAAAAGTCTCCAGGTAAGGTAATCGTGACTTTTGATGCATAAAATTGATTATAACGTCTAATAGATTGATTTGCTATTTTAAAATACTCAAAATTCTGCTTCTCTGCATCATCAATTTGCTGAGATGTATCTCCAGAAGGTAATGATCCATGATCAACTAGGAAGTATGTAGTACGACTAAACTCTTTATTCTCACCATCATTGATAGTATCAAATTCTGAATTCAACACAGGTAATTCTTTACCTGCAGATTGTTCAGTATCTTTTCCATCACCACTTTCTATTACTGAATCAGTAAGAACTTCATAATAACAATTAAAAGGATCAAATAAAATCATCTTACTACTATAAGCACCAAGTCTCAATTTCTCCTGAACATCAACACGATTATCTAATTCATATTCCAATGCCTTCATATCATATCCTTCAGGAAGATTCTGACCTTTGGATTCAGGTGTCTCATTATAAATGATAGATTTCTTTTTTGGATTCTTAGAAGGATCTAATAAAGCATCTAGTGATTTAAAATTAAATCCATTAGAAGTTTCATAAAAAAAGAATCCTGCTGCCGTACCACCTTTTCCTACTGGCACAGACTTCTTAGATAATGCATTCAACATATAGAATGGTTTTTTATTATGTCCATTGAAATTAAATTCATTCTCAGTATCCTCTATGTGCAACTCCTTTTCACTTCTAAGATAAGTTTGATCAGTAAGTATAGTTTCTATATGATCAGATATTTTACCATCAAACCTAGTATTAACTCTTATCTTTTCATTGAATATAAACTCTTTTGATACTAACTCTAACTGAATCAATTCAGTCTTTGTATCACTGTCTATTGGAGTTATCTTATTAACATACAAAGTAAGTTTAGGAGAATCACCTATAGCAACTTCATTATTATCTTCAAATTCTATCTCAACTCTTTCCTGTCCTACAAGAGGCAAACCTTCTCTTACTGTTTTATTACCACCATCATCACTCTTAGCAGAATCTCCTGAATCAACAAACCGTATAGTCGCTCTAAGAGTATCCTCTAATATACTCTCAAAGTACATTAGCAAAGTAATACCAGCAGAAATATCTACTGACCTATTTCCACCAAGATTTGAAAAGATTTTAACGGATTTAATTGTAGCTGCTTCTGCACTTGCAGTAAGTATCTTGTCGCTCATTTTGTTATTACACCGTACTTATATTTAACCATTTGCATCAAGGGTCTCATAAGGATCCTCAGTGCTTCCACCGCCACCAGAAAGAACTAATTCATCCCTTCTAGTCTGAGGTAAAGGTGTCTCAGTTTTCTGTTGAACAATAACAACAGTATCAGCACCCTCCTCATAAGATGCACTCTTATTGATACCATCTCTTATATTATTATTTGTAGCAAGAATATTGTTAGCATCAGCTTTTGCCTTTGTAACATAATTCATTCTTTCCTTTCTAGATAAATCTTGATACTCACCATATTCCTTACTAGAAACCACTTGATCGTTTATCTTATAAGTAGACTCTCCCAAAGAATTAAAACTCTTACTAGAAGTAGTTTGAACCTTTCCACCTCTATCTGTTTTTGGTTTTGGTGGTTCCTTACCATCTACTTCTCCTTTCAAAGTATCCTTATCATCCTTTTTATCCTTCTCAGGATTCATTGGTTCTCTAGAGAATAATGCCCTACGCAATAAATTAACTTTGTCACCAATATTAAAAGGATTCAATATAAAACCACCCAATTTAAATGGATTCTTTGGTAACCCTTCCATAAATCTACTAAATCCAGTCTTAATCCAATCAAGTATTTGCTTACCTCCATCAAGAACCTGTTTAAAATCTCCTTTAATTTTCTCTCCTACTGCCTTTGCTCCACCACCAAACAACATACTATACATTAAATCACCACCATACACACCAATCGTTTCACCGATCAATGTACCAAGAACAGGAACAGGTATGAATGTCCCAAGTGCTCCACCAACTGCTGCACCAAGTGCTTTGAACATTGCTTGTCCTGGTGGATCTCCAGTCATCATGGAGACAATACCAACAATCAATGGTCCTAGAATTGGTATCCTCTTAGCAAATCCCTTCACTGCTGGCATTGCTGCTTTCATTGCAGGTGCTACAACTTTTGCTGCCTTACCAAATATTTTTACTGCCCATCCACCAACCTTTGCTGCTCCTTTCTTCACTACTTCTTTTGCTACACCAGCACCCTTACTAATAATATTTGCACCCTTACCAGCAATGCTTGCAGTCTTACCAAGAACACTCTTTCCTACATTAAGTATTTTACCACCCACATTTTTTACAAGATTCAATCCCTTTCCTGCTAAATTCTTAGCAAATTTAAATGCTTTCTTAACTACTACTCTAGCAATTCTAAATGCTCTCTTTACACTCGCAAGAACTGAGTCAAATATTTTCTTACCAAATATCTTCCACATAAGGAATCCATTAACCAAACTATTGAGACCCTCCATCAAGGACTCAATATGCTTCATACCCTCTTCACCAACTACATTGCCAATGAAACCCATTGCTAGGTCATAGAGTTTATAACCCCAATCAACAACAGTAGCTACTATATCAAATCCCTTTCCAACAATCCATAAAATACCATCAACTGCTTTAAAAAGACCTTCAGCAATAGGTATTAACTTTGGTAGTAGAGGAAGTAGTTTCAGTGCAACATAACCAAATACTATAGTAGTAAAGAATTTCTTTAATCTCTCCCAAAGACTTAAGACTTGTTTGGGTGCTTTCATACCCATCTTCTTCTTTTTCTTTTTTGGTTTTGTTTCTAATTTCTTTTCTGCTGCTGCTTGCTCTGCTTGTTCTTGTGCTGTCTCTGCATCTTTCTTTCGTGCCTTCTCTGCTGCAAGAGTTCCCTTCAATACCTGATCTATAGAAATAACTTTTATTTTAATTCGAGTAAGAGTATCTTCAACACCAACACTTCCACCACTAGTAATTGCCTTACTAGGAGCAGTAGGTACTAAAGAAGTAGTAGGTCGAACAGCAAGTGCTCCACCTTTTGTTTGATCTGTTCCACTACCTCTAACATCAGCGATCAGTTCATCTAATGTTGGTCTTTTAGCAACAGTCTTCTTCTTTTTCCTATTCAATAACTTATCAGCAGCAATCTTCTTTGCCTTACCTTTGACCATTCCAGTCGCTAATTTTTTACCTAATGCTGCCCAAGCCATTATACACTAATCCCCAATAGTTTCTGCTTATTCTTCTTCATTGCAGGATAAACAACAGGGAAAGCAGGAATAGTTGATCCACCCAACTCAGATGGTTCTTTAGAAGATGTATTAGTCTGCTGAATAATAGTTACCTTCTGATCATTAGATGTAGGAGGAGGAATATTTACAGACTTATCAAATGCATTACTAACAAACTCTTTACCTCTACTGAACATATCCTTTGCTTTACCACCTACAAACTTCGCTGCTTTAACTTGTGGTAGCATATTAAACATAGTCTTAGCACCACCAAACATATTCTGAACTAAACCACCTTCATTAAGATGTTGAACCAGACCACCCTTATTCATTTGCCTTCTATTCCAAAGTCTTGCAACCTCTGCTGGATCTATTCCTGCCATTATCGCTGCATTCTTAGGAGAGTTCTGAGCTTTAATATACAATCTATTTGCTGCTGTACCTGGAATATCTTTGTTAATATCAAATGCAATATCTCCTTTAAAATTGGGATTATCTAATGTCTCACTCCTAATATAAAGTGCCTTTTTAATAAGTGCCTCTCTAACTTCTGGTTCTACTGACTCATTAGTCTGAAGCATTTCAAGTCCTTGATTAAAAGCAACCTCACCTTGGTTCATAATAAACTCACCAAAGTTTGGCATCTTCCCATCCCTATCCATCTTCAATTTTACACCACCATAAGCATCAGGATTTGCATCCACTGCTGCATTTTGCGTTTCCATAAACTTCATAAGTTCTGGAGCAACTAATTTCTGCAAGTCTTGCGTATTCTCACCCCATTCTTGACCTGCTTTTGCCTCACCACCTTCATTGAATTGACGACCCTTCTTTGGTTTGTTAGTTCCACCTGCTGCAGCATTCATACCTTCTAAAGTATCAACACCAAACTTACTTACAGCACCCTTTGTCATAACAAACTCACCAGGAGTAAGCATGGCAGGAACAGTATCCTTATTACCTTCTCCAGGAACTTCTCCACCTTTATTAAATCCTTTTGGTTCTTTATCTGGAATAATCTCCTTCGGATCTATAGGAGGTGATTCATCTCCTGTTTCTTTTGTTACATCAGCAACCGCTTCTTCCTCTACTTTCTCAAGATCTTTATTTCCCTTCCCAGTTATCCAGTCCATAATCTGACCTGGCAATCCCATCACAAATTTAACTGCATCAAGTATCTTAGGAACACCCCACATCAACAAAACAATAGTACCTGCTACCATTCCTGCGGGACCTAATAATCCTGGCAAGAACCACATAAGACTACCAAGTAATACTGGCCACCAGTCCTTTATGAATCTGAATATAGATGAAACCTTAGAAGCATTCTCTGGATTACCAAACCAATCCAATGCTTTCATTATAGTTTTACCTGCTACAATCGCAACAAAGAACTGTACAAACCTATCCCAAATACTCATAAAAGGTTTAAAGACTTTCGCTGCAGTATCTTTTATTCCTTTACCAAGACCAAGACCACCTTTCTTTTCTAAATCCTTCTCTGCTGCTTTTACATCTTCCTCTTCTCCCTTTACTCTAGCATCATCACTTGCATCCTCCTGCAACTTAAACTGATCTTGTAGAGTTTTATAGATCGAGTCTACAGTATCTGCAATAGTTGTTAAAGTACTACCAACACCTGCAAATGGATTAGAGTTTTGAGCATCCTTTTGAGAATCACCATCTCCTTCAACTGGTTTAACACTTTCAGGATCAAATTTCTCTCCTTTAAATCTTGCTATTCTTTCTCCCTTACTTAGATATTCTCCCTTCTCATCCTGACCCATTACTCTTGAACCAAAGTCCTTATCTAATGCAGTTCCTTTCTTTATATCTGCTGCCTTTATTTTTTTTCTTTTTACCTTAATTCTTTTTGGTGGATCAATTAAAGTACTTACTCCACTAGATGGTTTATCATCACCACCTACTTCTCCTTCTGCTGGTCGTTCTCCTTCTACTTCTTGAGGTATAGGTACTTCATCATCTATATCTATTCCGTCATCTATTATATCATCTACTACATCCGCTATTTGTGCCTTCTGTGCTTCTAACTCAGCAACTTTTTTCTCAAGACCAAGTACTCGTACTAAAGTCTTCCTCTGCATTGCAAAGGACTTACTTAATGTCTTATGTAACTGAGCAACTTCTATAACCAATCCTTTTTCAAGCCCACCAACTCTACCCTCTAATTTAAAATGAGGATCATGAGCACTCCTCAGAGACTTTATTAAGCCTCCTCCTGCATACATGTTTGGTTTTCCTTTAGGCATTTTGTTTTTGCTTTTGTTTTAGTTCTTCTTCCTCAAGATGTTGTTGGAGAAGACCCACATAGATGTCTCGTTCCCAAGGCATCATATTCTCAATCTCTGTCAAGCTATATTTATGGTACTGCATCAAAGCAAAATTAAGTCTGAAGTAATTCTCCAGAGTCATATGCAGCATTGCTACCCGAAAAAAGACGCTAATCCCTCAAGTACTACTTCACTTTTTTTCTTAGTCTTAGGATTAGTTACTTCAATAGTATGAGATAGTTTAGGCATAGTCTCAAAGAACTTCTCAATTGCTTTAAACTGAGTTGAGTTCATCGATTCAAGAAACTCATTCATTTCTTTCTTAGTACAATCAGCAGATGCCCAGACCTCATCTTCTGTGTAAATTTTATCAATACAACTAGCAATCAATTCAAATGATTGTGTCATTGCATTCTTTTCATCAAAGTCAAAATTATTTTTAATGAACTGATCCAGAGAAGGATAAGTCATCTCCATCATAATACTATCATCAATTTTAATCTGGTTCTCATGATCATCATACTTCTGAACTTGAATATCATCCAAGTCAATTAAAACAGGAACTTGAGTTTTCTCATCATCAGGACAGATAACATTAACTTCTAATTCTTCTCCAACAGATTTACCTCTGATGTTGAGGAATAGAAATTCAATATCAAAAGTAGGAAGTTTTTCTACTTTAATCCCCTTTGACAAAACACAACTTTTCAATACTGCTTTAATAGCATTTGTGATCTGTTTATTATCTTCGCTTTCTAAGGCAATCACTAAAACCTTTTCTTCTTTTACAAGGAAAGGTCTATAACTAATAGTCTCACCTGACGAAGGTAACTCCAACTCATACGTCGGAGTCGCAATTTTTGGTAAAGGCATAATATCCTAATACAATTCAATGTACTTTATTTATAGACCTTCGTTAGCAAATGTATTCGATACAAATTGTCCTGCTACTGCCCCTGCAATATTACCAAGAGTATCACTACCAGTTGATCTATCAACAACACTATCAACTAAACTAGCTGCTGCATTACCAAGTATTCCTGAAACATTAAACCCTGCTTGTTGACCTGGTGTTGGTACAGTAATAGGAGAACTGTGTATGGGTCTTGCAATATACCTAATATATGTCATTGATACATTACATGTTAATAAACTTGATCCTTCATAGGTAACAGGCATTGATGTTATTGCTAAAGGATATGCTCTAACAAATTCATACTCTATAGATCTACCATAATCTCTTTCAAACTTTCTAACTTTCAATCCTTGATTAGCACAATACTCATCTGGATATTGACTTCTATAATAGTAATTCGTATTCATCATATCATCTCTATCAGTTTCACCTACAATATATGATATCCAATTCTCAAAGAATCTGATAGGAGTATAGTTATCAGCATCTACATAAAAAGTTAAATCAATTCTATCATCATATATTCTTCTGTATGCATGTCTTTCAGTAACACCATGAAAACTATTATTGATTTCACTGGTTGCAAGAGAAGAACCAGGAAGACTTGCTTCTGAACATTGTAAATTTAGTTGCTCCTGATTAGATCCCAATATCGATCTAAGATTAGTTGGGACAGGTATCTCTACCTCAAAGTGAGAGGTTAAAGATGGACTAAGCAACGTATTTTTAATTTGCGTAACCGACTTGGGACGTGCCATCTATAAATAATTTTTTACCTTATATATTATGTATGGCTGAAAGTAAAAAGAGTTTATACAAACCATCAAATCCAAGGAAATATAAAGGTAATGTCCATAATATTATCTGTCGTAGTTCTTGGGAAGAGAGGTTCTGTAACTACTGCGATCTAAATGAAAACATTGTAGAGTGGGGGAGTGAAGAGTTCTTTATACCCTACCGTGCTCCTGATGGGAAAGCAAGAAGATATTTTCCAGACTTTATTATGAAAGTAAAGGAGAACACAGGAAAGATTAAAACATATGTGATAGAAGTCAAACCCTTTAAGCAAACAAAACCACCAAAGAAAAGAAAGAATGTGACTAAATCATACATGTACGAATGCAAAACCTATGCAGTTAACCAAGCAAAATGGATAGCAGCAAATGAATGGTGTAAAGATCATGGAGTTGAATTTAAGATTATCACAGAAAGAGAACTAGGTATAAGATCATGACAGACTCATTTGGATTTGATGTAGAAATCAATAGAGTTGAAACTTACTTAAGTGAATTAAATAATGCAACAAATGATCCTGAAGAGATGATGCTAGAGATAATGGAAACTCTTAAAGATACTGTGACACCTATACCTGAAGTAGGAAAGTTCTATACCTTTGTATATAATGCAAAGACTCCTAATAAAACATATGATCAACATCCACTTGTTGCATGTACTTCATTAGAGAGATGGGGATTCAAAGGTCTTAATTACCATTGGAGAAAATCTAGAAACTATACGTGGGAAGAGTTAACAGGGCAGTTATACATAGTACAGTATGATGAACTAGAGGCATTGCTTGCAATACCATATGCGAAATTTATCCTAAATAACTAAAAATATTGTCGAATGGCAACATACGGAAGCAGAGATAGTGGTAATTTTTCTTACTCACATCTACAAAACGTTCGCTACTATACGAAAATAGATTCAATATCTGGAGAGATAACTCTAAAGAGTGCTACCGTAGCAGATCCAGATATAGAAGGTGGTTTTGTGCCTAGTGGATCAGAGTCTGATGACAGGCAATTAGGTACTATAGATCCAAAGACAGGAGTATTTACAGCAACAGAAGGATCTGGTACAAGTACTGCTGAAGGAGATTTTTTCTCAAGTCCTGAAGGAATAAAATCAGTAAAAGAATCTGCAACAATAGTATCAAACAAATCACAGCAAGCATTAGGAGTAGATCCTTCAGAAGCATCATCAAAAACATTAGATTTACTTTGGCCTAATAAAGCAAAAGGAACAGACGAAACTGGAGATAATTCAAATCCAGCAGCATCAAATACAAATATGAATGTTAATGAGGTTGCTAGTAGTATATTCAATATGTTTGGTGTAAAAACCAGTAAGCAAAAAAGTTGGGGTGACTTAGTTTTCCCAGAAGCACTAAGAACTAATAGTCAAGACGTAATTAAATTTAAACAAGTAGAATTTAAACCTAGAAAATTTAATATTAGTGCAAAGAATATATCAGGTATAGAATCAAGAGCTGGTATGAACGGCAGATTGATTCAAGGATCATGCACTCTTCCAATTCCTGGTGGTATTAGTGATCAAAACTCTGCTAACTGGGGGCAGCAAACAATGACCTCTGCTCAAGCAGCAGCAGGTGCATTGGCATCAAAAGCATTAGAAGGAGATTTTAAGGGAATTGGGAATGCAGTTACTCAGAATACAGAAGCAATTGAGAAAGCAGTTAAGGCAGAAGTTATACAAGCAGCAACAGGTACAGACTCCTCACAATTCCTAGCAAGAACTGATGGAGTTGTGATGAATCCTAATATGGAATTATTATTTGGTGGTCCTGAACTACGTAGTTTTGGTTTTACATTTAAGTTCTCACCAAGGAATGCACAAGAAGCAAAAGTACTAATCGATATTATTAGATTCTTCAAGCAAGGAATGGCACCACAAAAAACAGCAGAAGGTTTATTTTTAAAAACACCACGCACATGGATGCTTCAATATCTCCATGAAGGTAGAGAGCATAAGTTCCTCAACAAGTTTAAGGAATGTGCATTACAATCCTTTAGTGTTAACTATACACCTGATGGAAACTACTCTACATTTAGAGATGGTGTAATGACAGCATACGAATTAACAATGACTTATGGAGAACTAGAACCAATATTCTCTACTGATTATGATGACTCACAAAGCATAGGTTTCTAAGATGAAAAAGTATTTCAGATACGTTCCTGATTTTGATTATGTAAGTAGACTTCCTGAGTCTAAAATATCTGACTATGTTAAAGTAAAAAACCTTTTTAAGAAAGGAAAACTTAGAGATGACATCTTCCAAGATGTAACAGTCTTTACTAAGTATCAAATCGTAGGAGATGCTAGACCAGATAATGTAGCATATGATGTCTATGATAATGCAGACTTAGATTGGGTTATATTACTATCAAATAATATAGTTAATATACAAACAGAATGGCCTCTACCTCAAAATGATTTTGATAAAATACTTCTAGAAAGGTATAAGACATATGAAAATCTATATGGTGGCATACATCACCATGAGACAACTGAAGTAACTAACAGTCAGGGTGTTGTTATAGTACCTGCAGGATTACATGTATCATCTACATATAAAACTGAATATTATGACTTCTATCAAGACTCATTAGTAACAGTACAAGATGCTGTTAAACCAGTAACAAACTATGAGTTTGAAGAAGCGAAAGAAAATGACAAAAGAAATATCTTTATACTTAAGGATAGATATCTAGGAATAATTTTAGATGATATGCAAGATGTCATGCCATATAAAAATGGTTCCACTCAGTATGTGAGTGAAACCATTAAGAGAGGAGAAAATATTAGACTTTACTAGTTACTCCTCTGCGAGTTTCTGAAAATAACTTAGAGCATCATCCTCTTCTGAACTAGCAGATGCTACAGGTGCAGCAGCGACTGGTTCTTTACGAGCATTGAAGTCAGGTGAATAAGAACCACGATTGTTGTCCTCATTTGATACCTCTTCATCAAATGCACGGCGAGCAGGTTGCTTATGTCCTAGAACATAATCCAAACGCTTCTTCAGGTCATC
>CESD01028925.1_pt1 | contig 20660 bp, 21 predicted proteins | sample 531191 | NCBI WGS metagenome assembly CESD01 (sample SAMEA2622021, study PRJEB7988) | marine metagenome | biome: marine biome (ENVO:00000447); feature: deep chlorophyll maximum layer (ENVO:xxxxxxxx); material: "saline water (ENVO:00002010), including plankton (ENVO:xxxxxxxx)" | depth 188 m
TCAAAGGAAACTTTGTGATATCCCTTTGAGTCTATAACACACATGGATATTCCATCACCTGAAGCTGAATCTCTTTTCATGGCTGCAGTTAGTGCTCTAACTCCTAATTCCTTTCCTTCTTTTACAGACATGTTTTCTTTGAATCGATCTTCAAGAACTCCATATACAAAAGGAGAACCTGATCCAGTAGTTTGGAATTTATCAGGTATTGATCCTCCTGCGGCATCTAGTGAGTAAACGTGTCCACCTTTGGAATCAATTCCACCAAGTAATAATTGTACCCAGAATGGCATGTATCTTCTACCATTCATGATATTTGCCATTAATGTCGATGCAGCTTTTAGGGACATATTTGTTCCATGTTTTAGTTCATAAAGCTTAACCTCAGCAGACAGCCATCTAGCAAGCATTTGTGCATCTCCTACGAGGCCTGCAACAGTTAATCCCATATTGTCAGATATTCTGAAAAGTTTTTGCGTGGTTTTGTGTCCAATGAGATTTCCCATTGTGGCTCTCATTTCTGTAGCCAATACAATACCGTCTTTGCAGACTAATCCAACAGTCGTTGTGCCTTTTTTCAAATCTTTTTCTGACAAAAAACTCCTCCACGAGTAAAACTAATGATTCAACGGGGCCAAGTATATTAGATTAATGTTAGTGACAAAAACATAAACAATAGTTAAATATCGGTCACCAATCGACACTCGAGGTAAGCAGTGTTTAAAGCCAGAATTAAAGCAGATAGCCTGAAAGAATTTATTGGGACCGTGGGTTCATTAGTGGATGAAGCAAAGATAAATGTGAGTGAGGATGGTCTTCAAGTTAAAGCCGTAGATCCGTCACATGTAGCAATGATTGAGGCTAATCTTATGAAATCAGCATTTGATAGCTTTGAAGTTAAAGATATTGAAATGGGTTTGGATATAGATAAATTCAAGAGTGTTTTAGCTATGGCTAGAAATGATGAGATGGTTATTTTAGAAAAAGATGATGAACTTAACAGATTGGTTGTTAACATAGGCAATCTGACAAGAGCTATGCCTTTGTTAGATACTTCAGGGATGCCAGATCCAAAAGTCCCCTCCTTAGATTTGCCAGCTACAGTAAGTGTAGCTTCAGGTGAGATAGGTCAGGGTATCAAAGCTTCTAAGGCAGTATCTGATCATATAGCTCTTTCAACGTCTAAAGATAATTTTAGGTTAGTATGTGAAGGAGATAACCAAAATAGGGTAGATCTATCATTAGGAAAGGAGCAGCTTGAGAAGCTAAGTTCTTCAGAAGACTGTACATCCTTGTTCTCATTAGAATATTTCTCTTTGATGGTAAATTCACTTCCTGCAGATCGTATACTTCACATTATGTTAGGTTCAGATCTTCCAGTTAAGATTGATGCAGATTTAGCAGTTGATGACGTTACTGGTGCACAAGGTAATGTTAAGTTCCTTCTCGCTCCAAGAATAGATAGAGATTAGATGTCTGTTAAGCATTTTCTTCATATATCAGACTACAGTAGAGAAGAATTATGGGATATTCTTGAATTGTCAAAAATTGTAAAGTCCAAATTTCATAAAAGAGAAGATTATAAAGTGTTTCATAATAAGTCATTAGCTATGATTTTTGCTAAACCTTCTGCAAGAACTCGTGTATCTTTTGAAACTGGTTTTGAGTGGATGGGCGGTCACGCTTTGTTTCTTGGGCCCAATGATATTGGTATTGGTAAAAGAGAAGCAATTAAAGACATATCAAGAGTTTTTAGTAGATATAATGATGTAATAATGGCACGTTTATTTGATCATGAGCATATTGTGGAATTGGCTGAACACTCTACAGTTCCTATTGTGAATGGTTTAACAGATTATAATCATCCATGTCAGATAATGGCCGATATTTTTACAGTCTGGGAGCATTTGAAAGATATAGATAATGCCAAAATAGTCTATATGGGTGATGGAAACAATATTGTCCATTCCTGGCTTCATTTGTCCATGAGATTTCCTTTAAATTTTGTTTGCTGTTGTCCAGTAGGCTATGAACCAGATGTAGAACTTGTAAAACTTGCAAAAGAATCTGGAGTTTCTAATATAACAATCACTAATGATCCTGCGTTTGCAGTAAATGGAGCTGATGTAATTTATACCGATGTTTGGGCATCTATGGGTCAAAAAGAAGAGGCTGAAGAGCGTGAGAGAATTTTCAAAGATTTTCAAGTTAACGAAAAGTTAATGAGTTTAACAGGTAAAGAGACATTGTTCATGCATTGTTTGCCTGCAGAAAGAGATCGTGAGGTTACTGATGGAGTTATGGAATCTGATAATTCAATAGTATTTGATCAAGCTGAGAATAGAATGCATGTTCAGAATGCAATAATGATTATGTTGAGTGAGAAATGGAAATAAAACGTATAGGTGTTATTGGTGCAGGGCAAATGGGTGCAGGTATTGCCCAGGTCTGCGCATCTATTGGTAAAGTAGTTACGTTGTGTGATATAAAGCAAGATTTTGTGGATAATGGAATAGCTTCAATTACTAAGAATCTCCAGAGGAGTGTTTCCAAAGATCGCATAAGTCAAAAGCAGATGGATAATACTCTTGCCAATGTAAGTACGAGTTTAGATAATAAAGACTTGAATAATTGTGACATTATAATTGAAGCAATCATTGAAGATGTGGATATCAAGAAAAACCTTTTTTCTAGTTTAGGAGTTATTTGTGATGAGAGGACAATACTGGCTTCAAACACGTCTAGTATTCCTATAGGTATCTTAGCTGATGCAAGTGGAAGAGAAGATAAAGTGGTAGGAATGCATTTCATGAATCCAGTTCCAGTCATGAAGTTGGTAGAAGTTATTAGGGCTAAATCAACAAGTGATGATACATTTGATACAACGTTTAAATTGGCTGAAGATTTGCAGAAGGTACCAGTTTTAGTTAATGATTTTCCAGGTTTTGTTAGTAATAGGATTCTGTTGCCAATGCTTAATGAGGCAATGTTTTGTGTTATGGAAGGTGTAGCAGAACCTGAAGCAATAGACACTGTAATGAAGTTAGGAATGAGCCACCCAATGGGTCCTTTGACTTTGGCTGACTTTATTGGACTAGATACGTGTTTAGCGATAATGAAAGTTTTGCATAAGGATATGAAAGATGATAAGTATAGACCATGCCCTCTTCTTGAAGAAATGGTATCTGCTGGGAAGTTTGGTCGGAAATCAGGTGAAGGTTTTTACAAATACTAATACTTTAAGTATAAGCGCTACTTTGCTTTTACATGTCTGAGAAGAAAAAAGATACAATTGAATCACTAGGTTTGGATGAAGCTTTAGCAGATTTGAAATTTTTGGCTCAGAAAGTTTCCGATATGTCTAAAGATTTAGCAAAAAAAGCAGTAGATAATGCAGAAGGAGTTACTGACAAGGTTGGAGATATTGTAGACTCAACAGGAGATGCACTAATTACAGCAGGTGAAACTATAAAACAGACAAAAAGAATGTTTGAGAAGAACTAAATAGATAGTTTTAGTATATATATTATGCCTGATGTTAAAAAAAGTGATAAGTGGATGGGAAGACTTGGGATTCTCCAAGCACTTATTTTGCTATTTGCATCATATTCTATTATTGGTGCGGTAATAAGTTTTCAAGAAGATGCTAACATAATGGCGGATGAAACATGTACTAATGTAATGTTTGGGTGTACAGAAGACGAAGAAAAAGAAATTAAGGATTTTATGGATTTTGTTCAGGGTAAAATTATAATCTGGCAGGTTGCATGGGGTTTCGTCTTTTTTGTAGGGCTTTATTTTCTCTATGTATCCTTCCGTTTAATGACTGGGACTGATATTTTTAGAGGAGTAGTATCTTCTAAAGTGCCTGAGTTTAACTTTAGCGATCGTCAGTTCTTTGTTTATACTGTGATAGCTGTTAGTTTGATTCTGTTTTCAGTGGGTTTTGTGGAAGCTTCTGGAATTAATGCAGTTTTAGAGGAAATTGAAAAACTGGATTCTGATGGTGAGGAGATTGAAAAACAAGATGTTGCAACAGTTAATGGTTCAGTTATCGGATACTGTAACACTACTTTTTTGTTTTTGATTCTAATAATAGCTTTTTTTACTAGAGATAAACCAGGGTCAGATGAGTTTGATTCAGAAGAAAATATCATAACTTCTGAGGATGATAATTCAAATGTTGATAATGATGATACTTTAGACTCTATTGATATGAAAAAAGAGCAAGTTGACGAAGATTAATTATTTCCACTTAATATTGCATCCCATAGAAGGTATTTGCTCAAAGTCTATTCCTTTACCATTCAGAGTAGCTTCAATAGCCATTTTTAATTCTTCACGTTCTACTTGATTAGGATTCTGCCAATTATCATCTAATCTTCCTCTATATTTCAATTTTCTTTCACTATTATATAGAAAAATATCGGGCGTGCAAACTGCACTATATGCCTTAGCTATTTCTTGGGTTTCATCAAATAAATATGGAAAGGGGTATCCTTTGTTTTTCGCTAGCTCAGCCATTTTCTCAGGTGAATCTGCAGGATAGTTTTCTACATCATTTGAACTAATTAGAACAAAATCTACTGTTTCGCTATAATTATTTCCTAATTCGATTAATCGATCTTCTACTGCTTTTGCATAAGGGCAGTGGTTACAGGTGAAAATAACGACAAGAACTTCAGCTTTAAAATGTTCAAGAGATATATTTTCTCCATCAGTATTTGGTAAGTTGAAATATGGAGCCTTAGAGCCTAATTTCACCATAGTTGATTCTGTTAGTGCCATAATTTCCTATTATGAGTGGCATTAAGAGTATTTCTTTTAAACTGTCCCAAATAACGTATATTATGAATGCCTCAGAAGATATATTTAGAGCATATGATATTCGTGGAGTTTATGGTGAAGAATTAGATGCCAATATTGGTGAAAGAGTAGGATTGGCTTTTGGCAACTATTTGAAGAAGGAGCATAGTTCAGGTAAAATATCAATTGGCTGTGATGCAAGAGTTAGCTCACCAGAGCTTCAAATGGCAGTATCAAAAGGAATCTCTAAGGCAGGTTTCAATGTAGATATTATTGGCATGGTTCCTATACCTGTGGCAAATTATTTCACTTGGAAATCAAACCTAGATTCTGAAGAATATATTGCAGGCGTTTACATAACTGCAAGTCATAATCCTGCAGAATACAATGGAATAAGGTTCAGACATCCAGATGGAACTGGCTTCACCGAGGGTAATATAGAAATTAAGAGAATATTTTTCGAAGAAGAATTAATAGAGTCTGAATCTGGAACAATTACAGAAATGTCTTCTGAAGAAGTTTTAGAAGATTACATGGACTTTGTTTCTACAAAGGTAGGAACTTTGAAAGGTATTAAGGTTGCATTAGATCCAGGCAATGGCGTAGGCTGTGTCGTGGTGGATAGGATATTTCAAAAGTTAGGTGCTGAAACATTTAGCATAAATAATGAACCAGATGGAACATTTCCAAATAGACCTTCTGAACCAGCTCCAAAGAATCTTGCAGATTTAATAGAAGTTATGGACAACGGTAAATTTGATTTTGCAGTTGCTTTTGATGGTGACGCAGATAGGTGTGTTTTCATAGATGAAGATTCAAACCCAGTTTCGGCTGAGAAAATTGGAATTATAGTAGCTAAAGGATTGATTACGCCAGATTCCAATAAAGTGCTTGCTGGTGTTCCTTGTTCAATGATTCTAGAAAAGGAAATTCCTAAAATGGGTGGAGAATTGATATGGATAAGAGTTGGTGATGTTTTTGTTTGTGAAGAGTTAAAGAAGCATGATGCTGCAATAGCTATGGAAATTTCAGCACATTTTTTTGCACCTGGTTTGACTGAATTTATATTTGATGATCCAATAATATTTAGTTTGAAATTGGCTGAATTTTTATCTAATTCTTCCAAAACATTGGGAGCTTATTCTAATGAGATACCTTCGTATCCCTATGAAGAGTTAAAATTTAAATGTCCTGATTCAATAAAATTTAAAGTAAACAAAGATCTTGAGGAAACGTTTACTAAGATGGGTTACAAAGTTGAAACAATAGATGGTGTTAAAATCTGGTTAGATGGAGGATGGGTGCTTTTGAGGCCATCAAATACACAGCCAGTAATACGTATGTTTGTGGAGGCTACGGATAATGGCCGGCTAGAAGAAATTAAGAGTGAGTTCAAAGGCTATTTTGATAAATCCGTAGAAAAGTTCATTGATTGATGATTTGATTCTTCCTAGTACTTTTACAGTATTATTCGTAATAGTAGTTAGTTTTTCATTAGCGTTTTATGCCCATTATTCTAAAGTTTTGGATAAAGGAGGTTCAGTTCTTGCTTTTTTGATTTGTTTTGTTTCAGGAGTTTTCGGACACTGGAGTTGGTTATTGATTCTTCTTCTTTTTGTAGGCAGTTCATTTTTAGCTACAAGATTTGCAATAGTTTACAAGAAGGCGTTGGGAGTTGAAGAGAGCGATGAAGGTACGAGAGGAGGTTCTAACGTAATCTCTAACGGGTTACTCCCTCCTTTAATTGCATTGGCTTATAGTTTTGGTTTGTTAACGCCTGAGCAGGCTTTAGTTGCTTTTACAACGTCTATGGCAGCGGCAAGTGCAGATACTATGGCTAGTGAAATTGGAGTTTTATCACCTTCACCAGTATTGATTACTAATCCTAGGAAGGTGGTTGAACCTGGTGTTGATGGAGGAATCTCATTTGAAGGGCTGACTGCTTCTTTTTTATCTGCAGTTTCTATTTCTATGTTATCCTATGCTGGCTTTCTTGTATTAATTGAAGAGAATCATGCTTTTTATTCCTCAATTGAGTTAAATTATCTCTTTATCTCTGTTTTCTTTGGGTTTTTTGGTAGTGTAATTGACTCTTTTCTTGGAGCTACTCTGCAAAACAGAGGTTTTTTATCAAATAATGGCGTAAATTTGTCATCTATTTCCATTTCAGTGTTACTTTCATTACTTATTTTGGATATTTTGTAGTTTTTTAGCTCAATTTTATATAATCCTTTCTTCGCTTGTATTTGGATATATATGTTGCCAGGAAATTCACCAGTAGTAATTTTAAAGGAAGGAACACAAAGAGATAGTGGTAAGAGAGCCACACAGAATAATATAGCTGCAGCAAAAGCAATTGCAGAGGCAGTTAGATCAACATTAGGCCCTAAGGGTATGGACAAAATGCTCGTTGACTCCATGGGGGATGTAATCATAACTAATGACGGCGTTACAATTTTGAAAGAGGTGGAGGTTCAACATCCTGCAGCCAAAATGATAGTTGAGATTGCTAAGACGCAAGATTCAGAATGTGGAGATGGTACTACTACTGCAGTTATTCTTGCAGGCGAACTTCTTAAGAATGCAGAAGAATTGATGGATAAAGGAGTACATCCTACAGCCATTTCTAATGGGTATAGAAGGGCTTCAAATGAGTCATTGGAATTACTTGACAAAATCTCACGAAAAGTTAGTCGTACAGATGTAAAAACACTAAAATCCATAGCAATAACATCGATGACTGGAAAATCTTCTGAAGCTAATGCAGAATTCTTAGCTGACTTAACTGTCAATTCAATTAAAGCTGTGGCTGAAAAAATAGATAAGCGCGTTGAGGTAGATCGAACTAATATTAAAATTCAAAAGAAACAGGGAGGATCTATTGCAGATACAGAGCAGGTTTCAGGGATAATAATGGACAAAGAACCAGTACATACAGATATGCCTAAAAGTGTTCAGAAAGCTAAGGTTGCTTTGATAGATGCCGCACTTGAGATTAAGAAAACAGAAATTGAATCAAAGATACAAATCAATGATCCTTCTCAAATTCAAGCTTTTTTGGATCAAGAAGAAGCCACAATTAAGAAAATGGTTGATACAATAGCTAAGTCAGGAGCAAATGTATTAATTTGTCAAAAAGGAATTGATGATTTGGCTCAGCACTTCTTAGCGAAGAATAATATTATGGCAATAAGAAGAGCAAAGAAATCAGATATTGATGCCTTATCAAAAGCTACAGGGGGCAGAGTAATTTCAAATATTGATTCGATGAGTAAAAAAGATTTAGGTTTTGCAGGTCTGGTTAAAGTTAGGAAGATTGGCGAAGATGATATGACATTTGTTACAGACTGTAAAAATCCAAAGGCAGTTAGCATTTTAGTTCGAGCAGGTAGTGAGCATGTCGCTGATGAAATAGAAAGGAATTTGGATGATGCAATAGGTGTAGTTTCTTTAGTTTTCAAAGATGGTAAAATTGTTACAGGAGGAGGGGCTGCAGAAATAGAATTAGCCTTGAAATTGCGAAAATTTGCTCCAAGAGTTGGTGGTCGAGAGCAAATGGCAATAGAAGCCTTTGCTAATGCTATTGAAGTTGTGCCAAGTACTTTGGCAGAGAATGCAGGTCTTGATGTAATAGATACTCTAATGGGATTAAGAAAATCACATACTAAGAAGGGAAGAAATCAACATGCAGGACTTGATGCTTTTACAGGTAAAGTAGTGAATATGCAATCAAGAAATGTAGTAGAGCCTTTAAGAGTTAAAACTCAAGCAGTAAGCAGTGCTACAGATGTTGCTACTATGATATTACGTATTGATGATGTCATAGCCTCAAAACAACCAGAAGGTCCAGAACCAGATGGTAGTGACGGTATGGGCGCAATGCCTCCTGGAATGATGTAAACTTAATTCCTTGAGGGGTCAGGTGCGTCAGGATTTATATCTAAACTTTTTAAGGCTTTTTCAGCTTTAGATTTAGGAATTTTCCCTTCTCTGAGGAGAGAACTTATTGCTGCAGCTGCAATGTATTGATCATTTATTTCAAAGAATTTTCTTAGATTTTCGCGAGTATCACTTCTTCCAAATCCATCAGTACCTAGTGTGACGTATTCACCAGGAATCCATCTCTTAATCATATCAGGTACAGATTTTATGTGATCAGTAGCAGCTACAGTAGTGATATCCTTGTTTCCCATGACTTTTGTGATGTATGGAATTTTAGCTTTTTTCAAAGGATTCAGATTATTCCACCTTTCACATTCAGTAGCTTCTCTACGAAGTCCACCAAAACTAGTAGCACTCCAAACTTCACATTTAATTCCAAGATTATTTAATATTTTTTCGGCCTCTAAAACTTGTTGCATTATTGGCCCACTACCTATCAAGCGAATTTGAGCTTTTTGAGAACTTTTAAATTTATAGATTCCTTTAATGATACCTTCCTCACAATTCTTTGGTATCGGAGGCATTGTATAGTTTTCATTATACAGAGTTAGATAATAGAATATATCTTCATTATTTTCATACATTCTCCTTAACCCCTCTTTCACTATAACTCCAATTTCATACGCAAAGGCTGCATCATAAGACAAACAATTTGGTACAGTTGTAGATGTCAAAAGGCTATGTCCGTCTTGATGTTGAAGACCCTCACCATTAAGTGTAGTTCTTCCAGCAGTTGCACCTAACAAAAATCCTTTTGTTCTTGAATCTGCAGCACACCATATTTGGTCACCTACTCGTTGGAATCCAAACATTGAGTAATAAATATAAAACGGAATTGTTGGTTTTCCAACAGTAGAATAAGCCATGCCTGCAGCTGTAAAACTACTCATGGCTCCAGCCTCAGAGATTCCTTCCTCCAAGATCTGGCCACTTTCAGATTCTTTATAACTTAATAATAATTGTGAATCTACAGGCGTGTAAACTTGTCCTTGAGCATTGTATATTTTAAATTCAGTAAATAAGGCTTCCATACCAAATGTTCTTGCTTCATCTGGAACTATAGGGACTATTAAATTTCCTATTTTGTCATCTTTCATTAAATTTCTAAGTAACCTTACAAAAGCCATTGTTGTGGAAACTTCTTGATCTTTAGGCGTTCCTTTATCAAATTCTGTAAACGCGCTATTTTTTGGCATGTGAAATCCACTATAGGTGTTTTTCCTTGTAGGTAGATATCCGCCTAACTTTTCTCTTCTTTGTCTAAGATATTTTATTTCATCACTATCTGAGGGAGGTTTGTAGTAAGGCATCTCTTCTAGTTCAGAGTCTGTGAAAGGTATTTCTAATAAATCTCTAAAGTAGGCCCAATCGGATTTTTCCAATGATTTCTTTTGATGCGTCATATTACGAGCTTCAAATCCTTTTCCTAAAGCCCATCCTTTGACAGTTTTGGCAAGCACCACAGAGGGTTGGCCTTTATGTTCAGTAGCTTCCTTGTAAGCTGAAAATAATTTTGTAGAATCATGCCCCCCTCTACGTAACTTTGTCAATGCTTTGTCATCTAGATGTTCAACCAGTTGGTTTAATTCTTTTTCAGGGCCAAAAAAGTTTTCTCGAATATAATCTCCAGTAGATGCAGCCAAATTTTGATAATCTCCATCTACAGTATTTTCCATTTTCCTCAATAAATGTCCCATATCATCTTTTTGCAATAATTCATCCCAATCTCTTCCCCATAAAACTTTAAGAACATTCCATCCAGATCCTCTAAAAATTGCCTCTAATTCCTGAACAATCTTTCCATTCCCTCTGACTGGCCCATCTAATCTTTGTAGATTACAATTAATTACAAAAGTAAGATTGTCTAATTTCTCTCGGTGAGCTAAATGCAAAGCATGTAAAGTTTCCGGCTCATCACATTCACCATCACCTAAGAAGGCCCATACCCTACTGTTAGAAGTATCAGCGATTCCTCTCTCATGCAAATAGCGCAAGAATCTTGCGTGATATATTGCATTTGTTGGTCCAAGTCCCATTGATACTGTAGGAAATTCCCAAAAATCAGGCATTAATCTTGGATGTGGATAACTAGATAGTCCATCAGTAAAAGCTTCTCTTCTAAAGTGATCCAGTTGTTTATCAGTTAATCTTCCTTCAAGGAAAGCTCTTGAGTATATTCCTGGTGAGGAGTGTCCCTGATAATAGATGAAATCACCGATTCCGTTATCTTTACCTTTAAAAAAATGGTTAAATCCAACTTCATAGAGACTGGCTGCAGATGCATATGTTGAGATATGTCCACCTAATCCTGCAAAATTCTTATTTGCTTTGGAAACCATCATTGCAGCATTCCATCGGATAATTCTTCTAATTTTCTTTTCAATGACTTCGTCACCGGGATAATTAGGTTCAGATTCAGGAGGTATTGTATTTACATAAGGGCTGTTTGTTAGTAAGGGTATTGAGATATTTCGGGTTCTTGCTTCTCTAATCAGTGTTTGTAAAAGGTACCTTGCTCTTTCTTCTCCTTTAAGGTCTATGATGGCTGCAATTGATTCTATCCATTCTTCAGTCTCTTGCGGATCTCTATCAGGCAATTGTTGTCGATATCCTTTCTCCATTATTTCCTCTTCTTCAATTTGTTTGTATTGATGCGTTTATTTAACTCTTTTTTATTATTTCTCTTAACCATATGAACGTAAGATAATAGTAAAGGGAAGTAAACAGATGCCTCACCCCATATCATGATTTCTTCCATTTCGTGGTCATTTTTGCCCCACGATATGGCTTCTTTGAGAGTTGATCCAGACAGCCCCCCATCTCTAGAGTCTGCGGTGCTTATCTGAATTCCAAACTTATGTTTTTCTACATTATAGCCAAGCATTTCAGCCATTACTACTGAATCTTGAGAATAATTTTTAGGAACGCCCCCCCCAACTATGATTATTCCTGAAGCTCCACATATGTTTTTCATCATTGCAATTTCTCTTAGATCTTTAATAGAATCAATACAAATTCCATTATCAGATTCAGCCTGATTCATTGCTAATCCAATTCCAATTGAGCAATCGTTTAGTGCAGGTATGAAAATTGGAATGTTCATCTCATAGGCAGCAAGCATGACACTATCTCCCGAATTTTTAGTTTTAGAAAGCCACTTACCACATTCATGCATAAATTCCCTACTTGAGTAATTTCCGGGAGGTAATAGTTCAGCAATTTTCTTGTATGTTAAATCAACATGCTGTAATTCTAATTCATCAAGTAGATGGTCATAAATTCTATCAATTAATAGGCTTTGCAGTATGCCATCATCTATTTTGCTTGTTTGTGCATAGTGTTTATGGCCTAATGCCTCAAGCATATCTTGTTCAAATAATGCCCCAGTACATACTAGACAATCAACAATATTATTCCTTATTGATTCTATAACTAATTTACGAAGTCCGGCACTAAATATACTTCCAGCTAACGACCAAATAATAGTAGTTTCTTTTTCAAGTTCTTTCTTGTATAGTTTTGCGCCTTTACCTAATTGGCGTGCCTGAAAGCTAGTCTTACAGAAAGCGTCAATTAGAGGTGCAGCGTCTTTTAGATCATCATAATTAAGATGTTCTATTTTTTTATTCAGTATTTTTTGTCTTTGAGATAATTGTTCTTTTGTAAATTTATATTTCGGTTTATCAGGGACTGTGAATCTTCCCATTTTATTGTATCTCCGTCATAACTAGTTTGTTTTTTTCTCTTATCCGTAATGCATTAATTCTTTCGCTTCTTAAATGCTCTAATATTTCTTTATCATTAGTAGCAATAAGGTGGCCTTTTTTGGCTGATTTTATTAGTAAATCATCAGCGTACCCTTTTCCTATATCAATAGTCTCCATTTTTTTACAAAATGCAAGTGCAGCCTTACTTTGCTTGCTTCCCAGTTTTCGTAGTTCGTCTAAGATACAAGTAGCAATTTTTATTTGGTAATCAGGAGCCGCTGAGGAAATAGCCTCTCTGAAATCTTCTCCTCCACTAAATGTCCACAGAATTATATTTGTATCAGGTAAAACTATTTTCATTCTTCAATAATACCATATCCAATAAGGTGCCATTTGCCATCAACTCTTCTGCTTAAAGCTATTCTTTGGCCTATAGGTGCACATACAGGTATTGTTAATTTCATATCAACTATATTGTCTTTTACAGTAATCGGAACGCCTACTGTAGTTCTTGTACCAACAGTAATCATTAATGGTTCTTTAGTTTTTAATTCATCCATATCTTTAACATTTTTTGTGCCAACAACTCTTTCGAGTAGAGTGGTTTTAACATTGAAGCGTTCCCAAACTGGCGGTAAAGTTCCAGGCTTACCAATTACATTACCCAGCAAGGAGTCAGATTTAGTGATTGAAGGGTCTAAGCTAGTTCCAATAGCCACAAGTCCTCCTGGTTGTATTTTTTTCCTAGAGGTTCCGCTGTGTAGTGTTGTAACCTTGGTATTAATTGGTTCTAAACCTTTTTTAGTATTCCTTCCAGGTCTAATTTCAATTTTATCTCCAATTTTAATTTCACCTTTTTTGATAGTTCCTCCCAGAATACCTCCTTTTATATTTTTAGGAATAGTGCCCGGTTTGTTAATGTCAAAAGAACGTGCAATGTCCATTTGAAAATCGTCTTTTTTGTTTTTGTTTGGAGTGGAGAATAGAGTTTCAATAACTTCGATAAGTAAATCTATGTTTTTGTTGTGATGTGCAGAAACAGGAACGATGGGTGCTTCCTCGAGTAAAGATCCTTTCAAGAATTCTTTTATTTCTTTATATGATTCAATAGATCTTTCTTTAGAACAAATATCTATTTTACTTTGAACTACTATAAATTTGTCAAAACCCATAATCTCTAAAGCTGAAAGATGCTCTCGTGTTTGAGGTTGGGGGCATTTTTCATTTGCAGCTATAATTAATATTGCTGCATCCATTATTGCAGCACCACTTAACATAACTGCCATTAATGTTTCGTGTCCAGGAGCATCAACGAAACTTACAGTTCTTAGATGTTCATTTTTAGTGCCTTTATAATTTTTGAGATTAGGTTCTGAGGTATATGTGATATTTTTTTTGTCCACTACCTTGTAAAATTCAGCATCTGCATACCCCAATTTGATAGAAATTCCTCTTTTAAGCTCTTCACTATGTTGGTCCGTCCATTTTCCAGTTAAAGCTTGTGTAAGTGTAGTTTTACCGTGATCAACGTGCCCTACCATTCCGATATTTATTTCGGCTTGGGGGGCTGTACTCAATTTAAGCCTCCTCTGGCTGTAATAACTCCTCTATGGATTTAGGCCCATATTCTATAACCTTTAGATTAATTTGTGACACTTCACTATTTAGACTTCTTCCCCTAATCAATTTTCTGCGCCTTTGGCCATGCCTTACCGGATGAAAACCTACAGATTCTCTCATCAATAATTTCCTTCTTTGATTTCCGTCAATGTCTCCTCTTAATGGGACACCAGAATTATCAGATCCGCCTGTGATTTTTAGACGGTATCCAGGTAAGTCTAAGAAAATACCATCAATTTCTTCACCTACTGATTTTCCGACAAGTGCATTTGACTTGTCTTCAGCAAGAACTTTCTGATAAGCTTTCTTTTCTTTTGGGTCAGCTATAACTGTTTTGAATTCTGCCATTTAACTCCTTAGTTAGATTAGCGCACAAATGCTAATATTTAAAGAATAGTCTCAAAGTAACATTAATATACTGTGTAATTACGTTATGTATGTGAGTCTACTCGTAATTGCCATTGATAGGGACAATGATTTGGGTAGAAAAACGGGTATCCGTAGTCCCGTGGTTGGGCGTGAAGCTAATGTTAGGGCTAGTTTAGAATTGGGCTTGTCAGATCCTGAAGAAAGTGATACTAATACTATGCTTGCAGCTATAAAAACATATGATCAACTATTAGAAAAAGGCAAAAAAGTAGAAGTTGTTACAATTTGTGGCGATGTAAGAGTGGGAACTAAATCAGATATGAAGATAGCTAATACTCTAGATCAAGTTATTTCAAAAACAGGCGCTACAAGAGCAATACTTGTTAGTGATGGAGCAGAGGATAGAGAATTAGAACCCATTATTCGTTCACGTTTGAGAATTGATTCGACAAGAATGGTTGTTGTCCAACAATCTAGACCTATTGAAGATACGTTATACACTATTATTCATAAGATGGAGGATCCTAAAATTCAAAGACAGTTTATTCTTCCTATGGCATTAATTGCCTTGGCATGGGGGTTAGCCAGCTTGCTAGGCTCTTCAGAGATTGCTTCAGGAGCCATATGGGTTATTCTTGGAGGTTACTTGTTGGTTAAGGTTGCAGGTTGGGAAGAGGCTATCAAAAAATTCTACACAGATTTACTAACGGTCACAAGTGAAAGAGTTCCCTTATATTCATATGCATGGCTTATTGCAGCCTTAATGATGATAGTGGGTCTTACAAGGGGCCTTGATCAAATGCAGGAAGCTGCTAATGTTGGAAGCGGTATCCTAGGAATGGTTCTAGCTTTCTTATCTTTAGATGGAATTTTGTTGTTGTTCTTATTTGCTTTAGTTATAATTGAAGTCGCAAGAACAATAGATACATATCTAAGAGATGGAATTTTCAACATAAATATAGTTAGGTTTATTTTTACGGTAGCAAGTATGGGTTTGATTTTTGCAGGTATAATAGAGATTGTTGATGATATTTTCGTTAAAGATAATTTCAATTCTGAAAATGTTACATATATTCTTAGTGGTTTAATCTTGCAATTTATAGGACTTTTAGTGCACGATAGTATTCGTGGTAAAGTTGATGAAAATGCAACAGTTACTGAAGAATAAGTAATGGTAGTTTGTGAAGTACTGAGAATAGGTCATAGGCCTGAAAGAGACAAGAGAATTACCACACATGTGGCATTAACAGCAAGGGCCTTTGGCGCTTCTAAAATTTACATTTCAAATCCCGATAGTAGAGTTATAAATTCAGTTGATGAAGTAGTTAGTAAATTTGGTGGTGATTTCAAAATATTTCCTACTTCCAATCCAAAGAAGATTGTTAAAGATTCCAAATTGCGAATTGTGCATTTGACAATGTTTGGTTTGCCAATAGATGAAAAATTAGGAGAAATAAAGAAAGGAAAAACCGATATCCTTTTCATAGTAGGGGCAGAAAAAGTTCCTCCTTGGGTATTTGAGTTAGCAGATTACAATATTTCTATTGGCAATCAGCCTCATTCAGAAGTAGCAGCTCTTGCAATAGCAATGAATAAGTTGCATCCGGAAGGTTATAATACAAAGTTCCAAGGAAAATTATCAGTTCTTCCTTCAGCAACACATAGGGAAATGATTGAATCCCATTAGTCTGTTATATCTTCGACTTTTGACATTGTTATATCAATAAAAGACATTTTTATTTTACCTTTTTTATCTTTGCGGGGGACTTCTTCCGTACCTATTTCTACATTATCCACATTTGTCTTTATTTCTTTATTAAAACGATTCTTGAACTGTTCAGCTACATTGACAGCATTTGAAATTGACTTCCCTCTTGCTTTTAAATGAATATTTTCGATTTCCTCTCTACTAAGATATGACATCATGTCAGGAAAATAAAGGAAGGGATCATCATGACCTATGAAAATTATTCCAGTTTTCCCATCTAATTTCTTGTTTACTCTAAATCTTCTCTTTGGCTTGAATTTTTTCTTTTCACTTTTAGCAACCTTTTTTTTGCTTTTATCCTTCTTTTCAGCCATGGAATATTATTTGCAGTATCTATATATTGCTAATCAAAACTTTTATTCTCCCATTTAATATCTATCCTTTTGTAAAATGTTAAGCTTAGTAATGATAATATTCCACAAATAGCAGAGAGAGCTACAAGTATAGTAGAAGGCTTATGATTGATGGCTAAACTTAGGATAGTCATTGCAATCATAGGAGGTACAGATATCAGGAAAAATTTCAGAAAGACAAATGCATCAAATAAAGCTGAATTAGTCTTTAGTCCTGTAGACATTGCAGTGTAATTTACGATATATATCCCTACAGTTATCATTACAATTAAACCAATTGGAAGTAAATTTAATTCATCACTCATATATGAAATAAGTGCCATAAAAATTAGAGGTATCCACCAAGTAATCGTTCCAAAAAGAAATAATCTTGCACGTATGATATCCGAAACATTTACAGGTAATGTTGAATAAAAATGTGGAGTGTCAATAGAATTTAGCCAAGAGTAGAGCATTGTACCAAAAAAGCCAATCATAACTCCATAAAATATTGTATTGAAATCAATTTGTATTGGTAGACCTTTATCAAGAAACCAATTCATAAATGTCAAAAAACCCAAAGGAAATAGAAATGAGAAAAACATTTTTGTCCCTGTTTTACTTCTTTCCAAGTCTATTCTTTCTTTGGCAATTATCCCTGGTATTGTTATCTTTTTTGCCCAGGAATATTTTTGATTGTATTCTTCAAATCTATTTTTATATCCAATTATATTTATGCTTCCACTTGAGTTGTGCTCTTGGATAGTTATAGTGGCTATCAAGGACAAGATTATGGGAACAGATAGTCCTAGAAAAATCAGTCCAATTTCTCTATTTATGTACCAATCCAGTCCTCCAGTTATTTCATATTTATAAAATAAGGAGACATATATGAAAATAAATAGTGTAGCAGCAGAAATTGCATAGTTTATTGAAATCCTATAGAAACTTGAGATGTAATATGAAAAGGAAATGCCTGTTAAAAATGAGATATAGAGTGTGGAACTAAAGATTAATAAATTAACAAAATTAATATCTGTGTAAATACTTCCTATTATCCCCCCCAACAGTGCAGGAAGCATGGTAAATATTGTATAAAATATAATTTCTTTACAGAAATATAGCAGAGTAATTTTCCGCTGCGTTATTGGTTGTGTAGCTGACAGACCTAGTATCAATCCAAAATATCCAAAAATTCTTTCGAGAAATTCATTACCAAAAAATGCTAAAGAACCTGCAAAAAGGCCATAAAATATTGCAGTTATGTGTAATATTTCGAGATAATCTTTGTATCCCATGTCTTCAATCATTACACCTGAAAATAATACTGCCAATAATCCAGATATCAGGACTAAAATAGGGAAAGAAAAAAATCCTCTTCCACTTGCAAAACTAGTATTTAGTCTAACTTCTTCTTGTAACATTCTATACAAGATCAATTTATTCATTTCACAATCTCATGAAATAGTTTTTCAAGTGTAAGTTCTTGCTTTCGCAAATCTTTGAGTGTAATCAAAGATTGGATTTCTCCTTGATGTATTATGGCTGCCCTATCACATAATCTTTCAGCATTTTCTAGTAAATGTGTATTTATGAAAACAGTACCTCCGTTATTCACATAGTTCTTTAGCCATTTTCTTACTTTGGATTGCACAAGTGGATCAAGATTTATGAATGGCTCATCCAAGAACATTAGTTTAGTCTCTGAAATAAAGGCAGAGGCTAGCATGACTTTTTGTTTTTGCCCTCTAGATAGATTTCTACATACTCTTCCTTCCATAGTTTCTAGTTCAAAGAATTCTAACCAGTAATCTATATTTTTATCCTCTATTTTCCTAATATTAACTACTAATTCGAGAACTTCTCTAGGTGTTAAGAAACTTGGAGGTGATTCTTGTTCAGGAACTATAGATATTTTGGGCTTTATATTGCCAAATTCTTTTGAAGTATCAAGGCCAAATACTTCAGCTTTTCCTTCCGATGATTTTAATTGGCAGGTTAAAATTTTTAGGAGCGTAGTTTTACCTGCGCCATTCGGGCCAAGTAAGCCGAAAAATTCGCCCTCTTTTACTTCCAAAACGACTTCCTTTAAGGCTTCCACGTCATCATATCTTTTCGATAGCTTTTCACAATTTATAACGGACATATTATCTAAACATTTTCTTGATAGTTTTGGAAATAACTCCTTCATCTTCAGAATCAACATGAGGGATTTCTTTATCTTTACCAAAGATAGATTTTCGCAAAAAATACATATTATCATCATAAGAAAGTGTTTCCTTTCCAATTAATCTCATTGGAAGAGGTAATATTTCCCATGTTTTATCAATTATACTTTGATATTTTTCATCACTATTTATATATGAAAATCCTTTATTTGCCATTCCATTCATTGATTTAATAACAATTTGTGTGGCTACACTTAAAACTACTGAATCTATTTTGCTTTTTGCCATTTCCGATACTGCTGAAGCTGAATTATTTATTTCTTTATTTATTTCTTTCGCGTTATCACTAATTTTGTTTTTAATATCTTCAAGCATAATTGCTTATCTCATTTATGATGTTTATATTTATAAACTTTGCAGACCAATTCTATTATTAATTCAGTTATCCAGAGGTATTTAGAGCGGGGGTCGCATAGCCAGGCCAATTGCGCTGGGTTTAGGTCCCAGTCCTTAGTGGTACGAGGGTTCAAATCCCTCCCCCCGCACCATTTTATTTTGCAATAAACTTTAACTATTTACTCTAATTTAACGATTAATGATAGGAGGTGTTGAACTTGGTGGCACAAAATGTGTTCTCGCGGTTGCTGAATCTCCAGAAAGTGTATTAAATAAAAGAATTATAGGTACAGAAGATCCAAAAAATACATTTAAGAAAATAAATTCTTTCTTTGATAGTTATAATATTGAGAAGCTAGGTGTGGGTTCATTTGGACCTATAGTTCTTAACTCTGGTGCTAATAATTATGGGATGTTAGTTTCTGAAAGTAAAAAAGGATGGAATGGAGTTAATGTCGTGGATAGTTTGTCAAGTATTACTTCAAACATCATTATTGATACTGATGTGAATGCAGCAGCATTAGGAGAATATAAATATGGAGCTGGGAAATTGGCTGAAACGTTTGTCTATGTAACGGTTGGTACTGGCATTGGTGTAGGTGTGTTGATAGAAGGTAAGCCTCACATCGGTAATTTTCATTTGGAAATAGGGCACATGTTTATTCCTAATAAAGATAATTTTGAAGGCGTTTGCAGAATACATGGTACTTGTTGGGAAGGTTTGGCAAGCGGTCCTGCGATGAGGTCTAGATGGGGAGTAGAGGCAAGTGAGCTTTCTTTTGATCACGAAGCATGGGAGATAGAGGCACAATTATTGGCTTTTGGAATAATAAATATAATCTCAAATTATTCACCTGATAAGATCGTTTTGGGTGGAGGAGTTATGAATCAACAACATTTATTTGAAATGATTAGGATTAAGGTTAAAGAATTATGGAATGGATATACTCCCTTAGGCACCCTCTCCGATTTAATTTTGGAACCTGGCTTAGGCAATGATTCTGGTATTGTAGGTTCACTTTCTTTGACTTTATAGTTAAATTAATCCTGTTAGCATCATTATTCCAATTATGGAGATTGTAATTCCTGTTAAATATCTAAAAATCCAAAGGTAGGATCTTCTATTTTTTCCTTCAACTGTAAAATTATTAATTTCAATATATGGCATTGGTGATCTTCTGTACCAACCTTGGACGGTAATTTCTTTTCCTACCATTTCATTGCCTCTTAACCACCCCCATATCCATTCCCAAATAGCAAGAGGTTGCCTATGGTCCAGGAATATAATTCCGGTATCATCTTGCAAGACTAAATCATCAGAAAATATGTAACCAGGTATGCCTTTCCCTCTAACTGTGCCTTTGACTGCACAAGGTATAGGTCTTATGTCAGATACCTTTACTTGATGAAGTAGAGTTTCTACGGACATTTTAGGATAAATAGAAGTAGGGTACCTGAAGTATAATTTGTAAAGGTAACCAAGGCCAAAAATTAGAATCACTGTGGAGAGCCAGTGTTCTGGAGGTATTATTGGATTATCATATGTAGGAAC
>CESD01099154.1_pt1 | contig 20233 bp, 18 predicted proteins | sample 531191 | NCBI WGS metagenome assembly CESD01 (sample SAMEA2622021, study PRJEB7988) | marine metagenome | biome: marine biome (ENVO:00000447); feature: deep chlorophyll maximum layer (ENVO:xxxxxxxx); material: "saline water (ENVO:00002010), including plankton (ENVO:xxxxxxxx)" | depth 188 m
GAGAGTGCTAAAATAAAAAAAGTCAATATCATTGGCAACAAGCTTTTCTCCGATGAAGATTTAATGTCGAGTTTTGAGCTTAAAGAAGGCAGATGGTATTCCTTTTTTTCAAATAAAAATAAATATTCCAAAGAAAAACTTGAAGGAGACATAGAGAACTTAGAGTCATTTTATCTTGATAGAGGTTATTTAAAGTTCTCACTTGAATCATCTCAAGTTTCAGTTTCAAAAGATAAAAAAGATATCTTTATCACTCTCAGTATCAGCGAAGGAGAGCAATATACAATTGACGATGTTACTGTTATTGGCGAGATGCCACTTGACGAAACAATATATTCACCGGTAATTGATAGTCAAAAAAATCAAATTTATTCTCAAGCTCAAATTACTCAAATTGAAGAATATTTTGTAAATTTACTTGGAAATGAAGGTTATACTTTTGCGGAAGTTTCCGGAAATCCAGAAATAAGTCAAGATGAAAATCGTGTTTCACTTTTCTTTTTAGTTCAACCTGGAAATAGAACTTATGCTAGAAAAATTTTATTCTCTGGTAATTATCTAACTAATGATAATGTGCTGCGTCGAGAAATGCGTCAATTTGAGGGTGCTTGGGCATCTGATAATTTAATTGAAGCCTCAAAAGTCCGCTTGGAAAGGCTAGGATATTTTAAGGAAGTAAATGTAGAAACAATCCCAGTTCCTGCCACAGAAGATCAAGTTGATATTGAATTTACGGTTGAAGAAGAAAGTACCTCCAGTATTGGAGGTTCAATTGGTTATAGTGATTTTGGAATGAATATTGGCCTTAATCTAGCTGATAATAATTTTTTAGGGACCGGTAATAGGTTGAATTTAGGCATCAATAAAAGCATATATCAAGAATCTTATAATATTTCCTTTTTTGATCCATATTACACAATTGATGGGGTTAGCAGGGGGTATAGTATTTACTATCGTAAAACTGATTATGGTGAATTCAATGTTGCTAATTATCTTACTAACTCAATGGGTGGAGGCGTTCAATTTGGATATCCAATAAGCGATACACAAAGAATTGGTCTCAATCTTAATATTGATAATACTGATATCGATCCTGGATCATTGCCTGCTCGAGAGATTGCAGATTTCTTAGCATCTGAGGGCACAGTTTTTGATGTTTTTAAAGCTCAGGCTGTATGGTCAAGAATTACACTTAACAGAGGAATGTTCCCAACTTATGGATCGTCAACTGATATTATGCTTCAAGCAACAATTCCGGGAAGTGACTTAACATATTTCAAAACAAATATTAGACAAAAATTTTATCGACCTTTAGGTTTTGCAAATTTAGTTTTTGGATTTGATGGCGAATTAGGTTTTATTGACGCATATGGAGATACAAAGGTAACTCCTTTTTTTGAAAATTTCTATTCTGGTGGACCAAGATCGCTAAGAGGCTTTGAATCAAACACATTGGGACCAAGAGTGACCCCAGCTCCATGTTATGACTTTGATCCTGCTACTGGTGAGTGTCCATTAATAATCGATACAGACTTTGATGGCATACCTGATTCAATTGCTCAAAATCCTTATGGATATCAACAATTAAGAGATCCAATAGGAGGAAATTTTTTGGTTGAAGGCAGTCTTCAGCTTATATTTAAACTTCCAATGATTGAAGATCAAAGATCAATGCGATCAGCATTCTTTTTAGATTTCGGGAATGTATTTTCAACAGATTGTCAGGATTATCAAATAAATTGTTTTGAGCCATCAGTAGAAGATTTGCGTTATTCAATTGGCGTTGGTGTAACATGGATTACAGGCTTTGGGCCAATGAGTTTTAGTTTTTCTCAGCCATTTAATGATGGACCATTTGATAGAACTGAGGAATTTCAGTTTACCATCGGACAGGTGTTTTAGTTAATAGATAGTGTTTTTTACTACAATTGATATAGAATGTAAAAACGATTTAAGGGGTTTAAAATGAAAAAAATATTATTTGTACCATTATTTATAGCAACATTACTTTCCTCATTTCCATTATTGGCTTTAGAAGGTATAGCAGTAATCGATATGAGAAGTTCGGTCCTGCAGACTCAGGTTGCACAAGATGCGTTCAAAGCTTTAGAAGAAGAAACTGAATATGCTGCAAACATAGAAAGAGCGACTCTTTTACAAACTGAACGTCAAGCCCTAGCTGAAAAACTTCAAAAAGATGCTGAAACTCTTTCGCAAGAAGAGATTGCTGATATGCAACGAGACATTCAAGAAAAAGGAAAAGATATAGAGTTTATTGTTGGAAAAGTTCAAGCAAAACAAAGTGAAACAGCTGATAAGGTATTTAGGGAATTAAACCCTTCTTTGCAGAAAATTCTTTCTGAATTAATTGCTGCTAAAGAAGTAAAATTGTTATTTGGAAGAGAAAATGTTTTATTCGCTGATACAGCGCTGGATCTAACAGATGATGTTACTTCAATGCTTGATGTTGCTGCAGCTGATAGCTCAGACGACAACTAAGCTTGTCAAGACCTTCCTTCAGTCTTAAAGAATTAGCCGAAAGAGTAAATGGCGAGTTAGTAGGCGATCCTGATATTGTCATTAGCTCTCTGGCGACGATTCAAAACGCTTCTTCAGAAAGTATTTCTTTTCTATCAAATCCAAAATATAAAAGGTTTATAAGTACTTCATCAGCTTCTGCAATTATTATCAGTCCTGAGTTTTCTGATGAATTACAGACCCCAGGAATTATAGTAGATGACCCTTATAAAGCTTATGCAAAAATATCTAACTTATTTAGAGTGCATCAAAATCCATATGCCAATAACGCAGCTTCTTTTTTTATCCATGAAAGCTCTTCAGTTCACGAAACAACTATAATTGGTCCCAATGTTTACATTGGGCCAGAGTGTAAAGTTGCTGAAAACTCAATAATTCATGCAAATTCATCTTTAGTTATGAATGTTGAAATTGGGAAACATACAATTATTCATTCTAATTCGGTACTTGGTTCAGATGGTTTTGGATATGCATCCGATAAAAAAGGATATATCAAGATTGAACAATTAGGTAAATTAATCATTGGAGACAATGTTGAGATTGGAGCAGGCTGTACCATTGACAGGGGTGCTATAGAAAATACTGAAATTCATGATGGAGTTAAGTTAGATAATCAAGTTCATATTGCTCATAATGTAATTCTTGGAGAAAACTCTGCTATTGCAGCATCTTGTGCAATTGCTGGCTCGACTATTATTGGAAAAAATCTTCAGATGGGAGGACTTTCGGGCATACTTGGGCATCTTGAGATAGCTGATGATGTATTCATAGGCGCGCATACTCTTATTACTAAAAGTATCAAAAAATCAGGAAATTATGTCGGTATAATGCCAGCTCAAGAACACAATGATTGGGCTAAATCCTCTATTTTCATTAAAAAAAGGAAATAAAATGACTTTTCAATTTTCAGATATTTTAAAGCATCTTCCTCATAGAGAACCTTTTTTATTTGTGGATAAAATAGTTTCTGTAGAATTGGGAGACAAAATTCATGCTCAAAAAAATCTTTTAATTGATGACAAAATTTTCAATGGACATTTTCCAAACATGCCAATAATGCCAGGTGTTTTAATAATTGAAGCTTTAGCTCAGGCAGCTGGCATCTTAGGATTTATGACAATGAGTAAAACTCCAGAAGAAGGAAGCATTTATTACTTTGCCGGCGCTGATAAGGTAAGATTTAAAAATTCTGTTGGTCCAGGAAATACAATAGATTTATATGCAAGTATTTGCTCAGAAAAACGAGGAATTTGGAAGTTTAACTGCAAAGCCGAAGCGAAAGGTAAAAACGTTTGCGAAGCAATAATTCTTTGCGCAGATCGACCAAAATAAAAATGTTAAACTCTGTAATTGATCCCTCCGCAAAGATTGATAGTTCAGTCAAAATTGGTCCCTTTTGCGTTATAGGCTCCAATGTTGAGATTGGACCTAATTGTATTCTTCATTCACATGTTGTTATAAAAGGACCTACTAAAATTAGTGAGGGAAATATTTTTTATCAATTTTCTACTATTGGGGAAGATACTCCGGATAAAAAATATGCTGGCGAAGAGACCACTCTTGAAATCGGAAAGAATAATATATTTAGAGAAGGAGTTACTGTTCATAGAGGAACAGTTCAAGACAAATCTAAAACAGTAATAGGCGATGAAAATTTATTTATGGCTTTTTCGCATATTGCTCATGATTGTATTGTAGGAAATCAAAATGTTTTTGCTAACAATTCAGCATTAGCAGGACATGTTGAGGTTGGAAATAATGTCACATTGGCTGGATATACTTTAGTACATCAGTTTTGTAAGTTGGGAGATCTCTCTTTTACTGGTTTAAATACTCTTATTACAATGGATGTACCGGCTTTTGTAAAAGTTGCAGCAAATCCTGCAAGACCAATAGGTTTAAATACTATCGGCATGCAACGAAATAACTTTGATAACGATACTGTAAACTTAATCAAAAAAGCATACAGAATAATCTACCGAAAGGGCTATTCTTTAAAAGATGCAATCAAGCAATTAAACTCACTAAATAAAGAAAAGAACTATGCTTTAACAACTTTCATCGAGTCTATTGAGAAATCTGAAAGGGGTCTGATGCGATAAGTGTCAAAAGAAAAAATAAAAGTAGGAATCATTGCTGCAGAGCATTCTAGTGATAGGTTAGGTGCAAAGTTAATAGAATCTCTTCAACATATTTATGATATTGACTTGTATGGTTTAGGCGGCACCGAAGTTAACTTTAGTAAAATAATTACTCCTACAGGAATGGATCATCGAGATTTGCATGTAATGGGGCTTATTGATCCATTAATCAAATTGCCAAAGCTTTTATCCATAAGAAGAAAACTACTTAAGCTTTTCCTTGAAAAAAAGATTGATATTTTCATTGGAGTAGATTCACCAGATTTCAACATGTTTTTTCATAAAAAACTCAAGTCTAAAAATATAAAGACAATTCAGTTAGTAAGTCCATCTATTTGGGCATGGAGAGAAAATAGAATAAAAGCAATTAAAAAAAATATTGATTTCACTATATGTTTATTTAAGTTTGAATGTGATTTTTATATTAAAAAAAATGTAGAAAGTTTTTTTTTAGGACATCCATTTAATGAACTTAATCAAAAAAAAGATCAGGAAATACTTACAAAGTATAAATTAGATTCGTCAAAAGATTTTATCAGCATTCTTCCAGGAAGCAGATCAAGCGAAATTTCGAAATTAATGCCAGTTTATTTAAAAGCTGCAAAAAAAATTCTTGAGAAAAATTCAAATTCATTTTTCTTAATTCCAGCTGCTAATAAAAATTTAGCTAAAATGATTTTATCTCTTAAGGGTATAAATGAGATTCCTTATAATATTTCTGTAAACTCGGCTGAAGATTATTTAACTCTATCTTCAATTTCCATTGTTACCTCAGGAACAGCTTCTCTTGAAGCAGCAGTTTTAGGTTCTGTTCCAATAATTTGTTATAAAACAGGTAGATTAAATTATTCCATTTTAAGTAGACTAATTAAAACACAATTAATCGGCCTTCCAAATTTGTTGCTACAAGAAAAAATATTTCCTGAATTAATTCAAAATACTCTCTCATCAAATTCAATAGTTGCGAGTTATTTGGAAATTTTATCAAATAAAGATAAATATGATTTTCATTTACTCAAGATTAAATCTCTTATTAAAGGTAAGGGTTTTCCAGCTGCTGCAACCGCTATAAAGAATTTATTATGATAATTGCCGGAGTTGATGAGGTTGGCAGAGGTTGCTTGGCTGGCCCTGTAACAGCAGCCGCTGTAATACTGCAAAATCGGATTTCTGGATTAAAAGATTCAAAAATTTTATCTCCTGCTAAAAGGAAAGTTTTAGCAGATCATATAAAAGAAGATTCTATTTTTAGTCTTGCCAGCATCTCAAATAAAAAAATTGATAAGATTAATATACATCAAGCTTCATTGCTTGCTATGAGAGAAGCTATAATAAAACTTCCCATAAAACCTGATTTAGTATATGTGGATGGAAAATATATACCAAATATAAATTTAGATTGTCAGTCAATAATTGGGGGTGATAAGTTGATTCCTGAAATTTCAGCAGCCTCTATTATTGCAAAGGTAACCAGAGACGAATTCATGATAAAACTTGATAAAAAATACCCAAAATATGAATTTTTTAGAAATAAAGGGTATGGGACTACTTTTCATTTAAAAATTTTAAAAGAGTGTGGTTATACACCTTATCATCGAAAATCTTTTAAGGGAGTAATGGTTTAAAAATGCAATCCAATTTTGTGCATCTTCGAGTTTCATCAGAGTTTAGTATTTCTAGGGGGCTCCTAAGAATCAATGAAATTATAGAGAACACACAAAAGCATAATATGCCTGCAGTTGCTCTTTCTGACTTAAATAACATGTTTGGGATGGTAAAATTTTTTAAAAAAGCTGAAGATGTTGGCATTAAACCCATAGCGGGGACTACTTTAAATTTAAAATCACCCTCTGGAGATCTAGGTGAAATTCTCTGTCTAGCAAAAAATAATCATGGATTGAAGTCCTTAATGAGGATTATTTCAAATTCTCAGCTTCAACAAAAAAATGGTTGTATATCGATAAGATTTGATGACTTAAAAACCGCTGTTGGAAATATTATAGTTATTAGCGGTGGACCAACTTCAACAATTTTTAAATTAGCAAAATATAAAAAATTCCAAGATTTAAAAACTGAATTAAAATCTTTAAAAGAAATCTTTTCTAATGATTTTTGTATTGAGCTTCAAAGACTAGGAAAAGACTTCGAAGAGCAGTTTATTCAATGTATATTGCCGATAGCATCCAAACTTTCAATACCTATTATTGCTTCAAATGACATCATGTTTTCTCAAAAAGAAGATTTTGATATTCATGAAACAAAGGTTTGTATTAACACAGGCAAGACTTTAAATGATTCAAATAGAGAGAAGCTTTATACGCAAGAACAATTTTTTAAATCCGGTAAAGACATGCATAGCTTGTTTTATGACTGTGATCCAGAAACTTTAATTGAAAATACTTACGCAATAGCACAAAAATGCAATGTTACATTCAATACAGATCAATATCATCTTCCTGAGTATCCAGTTCCAAAAGGCCATGATTTTGATTCTTTTCTTTCTGAATTATCGGAGAATAAACTTAATGAAAGAATTTCATCATCTCCTCAGGAAATTAAAAATAATTATCTAAATCGTTTAAGTTATGAGTTGAAACAAATTCATGCTACTGGCTTTTCAAGTTACTTTTTAATTGTTTCGGATTTTATCCAATGGTCTAAAGATAATGATGTTCCCGTTGGTCCTGGCAGAGGATCAGGTGCAGGTTCTCTGGTTGCCTATGCTTTAGGTATAACTGCATTAGATCCGATTGAGCATAATCTGCTTTTTGAAAGGTTTATTAATCCTGAAAGAATTTCAATGCCAGATTTTGATATTGATTTTTGTATGGATAAAAGAGATTTGGTAATTGATTATGTAGCACAAAAATATGGAAAGTCTTCAGTATCTCAAATTGCAACTTTTGGGACTATGGCAGCGCGTGCAGTCGTAAGAGATGTTGCTAGGGCATTAGGTAGACCATATGCTTTAGGAGACCGTATCTCAAAAATGATACCTTTTGTTCCTGGCATGACTCTACAAAAAGCTATTAGTTCTCAACCAATATTGAAAAAAATGATTCAAGAGGAAGACGAGGTATCTGAAATTATTGATTTAGCATATAAGCTAGAGGGAATTGCAAGAAATGTTGGCAAACATGCAGGTGGTTTGGTTATATCGCCGGGATCAATTTCTGATTTTTGTCCTACTTATTTTGATCCGCAGTCTGATTCATTGCTGACTCAATTTGACAAGGATGATGTTGAGACAATTGGACTCGTAAAATTTGATTTTTTAGGCTTGAGAACATTAACTGTTATAGATAAAGCTGTTAAATCAATTAACAGTTATTTATTTTCAAAGAATGAACAATATTTAGATCTCGACACCATTCAATTAGATGATCCAAAAGTATTTGAGTTATTAGCCTCTGGAAGAACCACTGCAGTTTTTCAGCTTGAATCAACTGGAATGAGAGAGCTAATAAGAAGATTAAAGCCAACAAGATTTGAAGAGATTACTGCTTTGCTAGCACTATATAGACCAGGACCATTAGAATCAGGAATGCATGATGAGTTTGTAAATAGAAAGCATGGAAAAAGTAAGGTAACTTTTCCTCATCAGCTTCTTGAGCCAGTATTATCTGAAACTTATGGAGTAATTTTGTATCAAGAGCAAGTAATGCAAGCTGCTCAAGTTTTGGCTGATTACTCTTTAGGTCAAGCTGATATTTTACGCCGAGCTATGGGAAAGAAAAAAGTTGAAGAGATGGAGCAACAAAGGCAAATTTTTGTTGACGGATGTTCAAAAAATAAAATCAAAAAAGCTACAGCTGAAAAAATATTTGATCTAATTGAAAAATTTGCGGGTTATGGATTCAATAAATCGCATTCAGCTGCCTATGCAATGCTTTCTTATCAGACTGCATACCTAAAAACATACTTTCCTGAGCACTTTATGGCAGCTGTATTATCAACAGAATTAGGGAATACTGACAAAATCAGTACTTTAATTAATGAATGTGAAGAAATGAAGATAAAAGTATTAAGTCCAAATATTAAAACAAGTGACAAATATTTTAACGTAAATTCAGATCTTAATATTAAATATGGTTTAGGTGCAATTAAAGGTGTTGCGGATTCATTTATCGATCATGTAATTAAAGTTAGAGAGGAGACTAAATTTAAAGATCTTTTTGATCTAACTAAAAAAGTGAACATCAGGTTAGGAGGAAAAAAATCTATTGAAGCACTAACTAAGGCGGGAGCTTTTGATGAAATAGCTCCATCCAGATCAATAGCCTTGTCTTGTATAGAAGATATTTTGAGAGAAGGTCAAAAAAATAGCTCACAATATGGTGGTACTTCAGATCTTTTTTCATCAATGGAGGAAGTTTTTGATCCTTACGAAAAATATATAAATGTTAAAGATCTATCAGAAGAAGATTTATTGAATTATGAAAGAGATGCTCTTGGCTATTATTTTTCTGGTCACCCAGTAATTGCTATAGAGAAGGCGATAAAAAATTTGAGATCTCATACCATTCGAGATGTGAAGGATGACGGTGGCAGGGTAAAAATCGTAGGATTGCTTAATTCATATCGACAAATTAGGGATAGATCTAATAAACAAGTTGCTTTCATTGGCTTTGATGACGGCACTGGCTCAATGGAAGGTATAGTTGGAGCGGAAGCTTTAGAGAAATATCATTTACTCCTAAAGGAAAATTCTATTCTTATTTTCGCAGGATCTGTTGAAATAGATGAGTATAAATCAAAGGAGCTTAACCGTAGAATGTATAAAATGAAAGTTGTTTCGGTATCCTCTCTAAATGAACAAATGGGCAAAGCAAATAAATTTATTATGATTGATGCAACAAATCTTTCTAACGATTCAATCCAATCCAATCTGGTGAATTTAAAGAATTTGAATGGAGATTTTTGGAAGCATGGTAATTGTAAGATTCATTTAAAAATGTTGCACGAAAACTCTGAGGCTATAATAGAGCTTGGTGAAAAGTTTACACTCATACCTTCTTCTGAAAATATTAAACTTTTAAAAGAGATATTTGGAGAAGAGACAATCCAATTAAATTGATGAGTATTAATATCTTAGAGTTCGAAAAACCAATTGGAGAAATAGCTGCGAAAATAGAAGCTTTGCAGCTTGCTTCTGCAGATAACCCAGAGCTTCTTCACCAAATACAAAAGCTAAAATCACAACAAGCCGCTCTTACTAAAAAAATATATTCAAGGTTGACTACATGGCAAAAAGTTCAAGTTGCCCGTCACCCTAACAGGCCTCATACTTTAGATTTTATTGAAAGAATATTCGATGATTTTGAAGAGCTTCATGGCGATCGTCAATTTGCAGATGATGCCTCAATAGTGGGCGGGCTTGCAAAATTAGAAGGTATTCCTGTTATGGTGATTGGACACGAAAAGGGTCGTGATACAGACGAGAAGGTTAAAAGAAATTTTGGCATGCCCCAGCCTGAGGGATATAGAAAAGCAAAAAGATTAATGCAGCTTGCTGAGCAATTTAATATCCCTGTGATAACTTTTATCGATACAGCTGGAGCTTATCCAGGTATAGAGGGAGAGGAAAGAGGACAAAGTGAGGCTATCGCAAGAAACCTTGCTGTAATGTCAAGTCTAAGAACAAAGATTTTAGTTATTGTTTCAGGAGAGGGAGGCTCTGGAGGGGCTCTAGCACTTGGTGTTGGTGATCATATAGCTATCCTTGAATATGGAACATATTCGGTTGCTTCTCCTGAGGCATGTGCATCAATAGTTTGGAGAGAATCAGATAAAGCACCACAAGCTGCTGAAGCGATGAAGGTTGGAGCAAGTGACTTATTGAAAATCGGAATTGTTGATGAGATCATTCAGGAACCCCTTGGCGGAGCTCATCAAGATTATGACGAAACGTCTAAGTATATTAAATATTCTTTATTAACTAATTTAGCAGACCTAGCTAAATTCCCAATTGATGATTTATTGAAACGACGTTATCAACGTTTGCTTAAAATTGGTTCCTAATTTTGTTTGATACGAAAGACTTTTTTAATCTTATTAATCCAAATAATAATATAATTGTAGCATTCAGTGGTGGAGGTGATTCATCGGCTCTTCTTCATTACTGTAACGATTTAAAACTGAAAAAAATTCTAACTGGATCATTATCAGCAATTCATATAAATCACTCTTTGAGCAAGAATGCAGATTCATGGGAAAAGCATTGTCGAGATTTTTGTAAGGACAAAAAAATTTTAATTCACTGTGTCACTATAAATGTTAGTTCTAAAAGTTCAGGCCTCGAATCAGCTGCTAGAAATGAAAGATATAAAATTTTTCAAAATATTTTAAAAGAAGATGATCAGTTACTTTTTGCACATCATGCTGATGATGTAGCTGAAACAATCTTATTTAGACTTTTTAGAGGAACTGGTATTGATGGTCTTCAGGGACCAATGAAGAAGAGATATCTTGGAAAGGGTGTTTTGTTGAGACCATGGCTTGGATATACAAAGAATGAATTGAATACTTATTTAACTAAGAACAAAATTAAATATATTGACGATGAAACAAATTTTGTTGATGATCAAGATCGAAATTTTATTCGCAATGAAATTCTCACTCTCGTTTCAAATCGATGGTTAAAAGCCAGCACTCAAATCAAGCATACTGCAGATATAGTATCGAGACATAAAAAGGTTCATGATTTATTGATCTCTCAACAATATGGCTCCTACATGCATGGACAAAAAATACAAAGAGAATTCTTAACAAATCTTGATAAAGATTTGTGTTCAGAAATCATAAGATATTGGATTAAAGAAAATAATATTGCTATGCCTAATAAAAAAATTCTAGATGAGATTTTCAAAGCATTTATATATTCAAACCCCTCTCCAAAAACAAGAGTTAATTGGTCCAGAGCTGACAAGGATCAAAAAGGTGCTTCTTTAAGTTTTAAAGATGGTGATTTAATATTAAATAAGAAATAATGACTTTTTCGGAGAAGATTATGAGTTATGAAACATTAAACTTAAATATTGAAAGCAAGATTGCAACCATGACAATTAATCGTCCAAAAATGATGAATGCCTTTAATGAGCAACTTATCTGGGATATGGGTGATGCTACAGAGATTGTCAAAAATGATAATGAAATTAGAGTATTAGTTATTACTGGAGAAGGTAGAGGGTTTTCTGCTGGAGCAGATTTAACCGAAAGAGATACCTCTTGGGAAGATACTAAAGATGCTTTGGTGAGAGGTTATGGTCCTTTTTTAAAGAACATAATTGAAATGCCCAAACCTGTTATTGGTTCAATTAATGGACCTGCTGCTGGTATTGGTGCTGCACTAGCCATGGCTTGTGATTTAAGAATAATGGCAAAAGAGGCATATATATTATCAGTATTTAGCAATATTGCATTGGTGCCAGATGGTGGACTCAGTTTTCTTTTATCAAGAGCAATTGGTTATTCACGTGCATTTGAATATGCAATTGAAGCAAAGAAAATTCAATCTGAAGAATGTTTTACTATGGGGATAGCAAATAAGGTTGTTGAGCTAGATAATTTAGCTAAAGAGACTAAAGAATGGGCTGAAAGATTAGCTAAACGATCTCCTCAGGCCCTTTCAAATACTAAAAAACTGATGAATAATTCACTTATTAAATCTTATGCTGAAATATTTGAAGAAGAAGCAGATATTCAAAATACTATTTTTGGATCTCCGGAAAATATTGAAGGAGTAAAAGCTTTCTTGGAGAAAAGAGAGCCCAATTTTAAGTAAGTATTTTATTTAGTCCAGAAATGATAGCTTGAAAAGAAGCTTTCACAGTATTGCCATCAATTCCTACTCCCCACTCATTTTTTCCATTGAGTGTTAATTCAATATAGGCAGCTGCTTTTGCATCAGCACCAGATGTAACGGAATGTTGATGATAATCAGAGACAGAAATTGAACTATCAAAGTGCTTATTAATAGCAAATACAAATGCTTCAATAGGTCCTCCGCCGATTCCTTGTAGAATATTTTTATTACTTCCATTTCTAAGAGTAATGTCAACTTTATCAGAGGCATTGCCATTTGCGTCTTCCGTTGAAGATAAAGCATAATTAATTAATTCAAATCTCCCATTGATATTAATATAATTTTTCTCAAAAACTTTCCAAATATCTCTAGACATAACTTCCTTTCCAGTCTCATCAGCAACGCGTTGAACTTTTTCACTAAGGTTTATTTGCAATCGCCTTGGAAGTGAAACCCCATGATCTTTTTCTAATATAAATGCAATTCCACCTTTCCCAGATTGAGAATTTATCCTTACCACTGCTTCATATGTTCTTCCTAAATCTGCAGGATCTATTGGTAAATAGGGCACTTCCCATTCTGGCTGATTAGATTTTTCTAGAGCACCCAAACCTTTTTTAATTGCATCTTGATGTGAGCCAGAAAATGCTGTGAAAACTAAATCTCCTGCATATGGGTGTCTAGGATGCACAGGAAGTTGATTGCAGTACTCAACTTCTCGGATTACTCCATTTATATCAGAAAAATTAAGCTCAGGATTAATTCCTTGTGTCAGTAGATTTAAAGCGATGGTAACGATATCAACATTTCCTGTTCTTTCACCATTACCAAATAACGTGCCTTCAATCCTGTCAGCACCAGCCATTAAACCAAATTCTGAGGCAGCTACTGCAGTTCCTCTGTCATTGTGTGGATGAAGTGATAAGGTAATATTTTTACGATTCACTAGGTTTTTATTCATCCATTCAATCTGATCTCCATAGATATTTGGAGTTGACATCTCAACAGTTGCAGGAAGATTAATAATAATTTTTTCAGATGAAGCGTTTTTTAAAATATCTACTACAGAATCACAAACTTCAGCAGCATATTCTAGCTCTGTTCCAGTAAAACTTTCAGGAGAGTACTCAAACAACCATTTTGTATCCGGACTAGCTAAAGCTAATTGCTTAACAAGTTCTGCGCCGTCTGTTGCTATTTTTTTTATTCCTTCTTTGTCTTGATTAAAAACTACTTTTCTTTGAAGAGTTGAGGTTGAATTATAAAAATGAACAATTGCCCTAGAAACACCTTTTAATGATTCAAAAGTCTTCTCAATAATATGCTCTCTTGCCTGAGTTAATACCTGAATAGTTACATCAGAGGGTATTTTTTTTTCTTCAATTAACCATCTGACAAATTCAAAATCTGTTTCAGAAGCTGCCGGGAAGCCTACCTCAATTTCTTTAAATCCAAGGTCACATAAAAGTTTAAACATTCGTTTCTTTCTTTCATGACCCATCGGCTCAATTAAAGCTTGATTTCCATCCCTAAGATCTACAGAGCACCATCTCGGCGCAGAATTTATAACCTTGTTTGGCCAATTTCTTCCTTTCAAAGGAATTGGCTCAAAAGGTTTGTATTTTTTTATTAAATCTTTCATGATTGCTTGTAAGATGCTATCAAATAAATCTCAATATATTTTATCTAAAATTGGCATTCCTTTATTTAGAGATACCAAAAATTCTTTTGCAAATGATGAATCTATTATTCACTTTTTCCAAAAGGACAATATTCTAACACTACATAGTAATTCTGTAGACGAATACTCTGAAAAAGAGATAATCTTACTTGAGGCTATTATAAGTTCTATTAAAGGTTTAGATGAACCAACATCCAAAGGTAGTATGACAGTCTCAAGCTTCCAGCCTCTTGAACTAAATCAATTTTCAAATAGCAAATCTTTAAAAGTTATTATTATATTTTCTGACACTATTAAATGTCATGAGCTACAAAATCCAATCATTTCACCCACTTTGCAAGAGATGATCTCAGATCCTAATTTGAAGAAACTGCTTTGGAAAAAACTTAAGAATTTACAATCAAGTTAATGACTTTAAAGCTAAGACCAGGCGGTTTAGATGATATAGATGAGATTTTAAAAATTGAAAATTCAACCAATAAAATGCCATGGACTAAGAAGCAATTTATTTCTTCATTGGAGGTAGGGCATTATTTAATTATTGTCGAAGAAAAAATGTTAACCATAGGATTTGCTACTTATTCACCTATTTTTCCTGAATCACATCTATTAAATTTTGCCATTGATCCTATGCATCAAGGTAAAGGTTTAGGAAAAAAACTCTTGGATCAAGTTATCCTACAAAATAGAGCTCTTGGAGTTAAAGTAATTTCACTAGAAGTAAGAGTTTCAAACCTAAAAGCAATAAATTTATATAAAAAGTTTGGATTCACAAAAGATGCAATTAGACCGGACTATTATTCAGGCTCGCCAAAAGAAGATGCATTATTAATGAGTTTAAAAATTTAATTTAGAGAATTTTGAGTAACTCAGATTCTATAATGGACTCACCATCCTTAGATGCAAATCTTTTTACAACTTGACCTTTTTTATTGATAAGAAACTTTGTGAAATTCCATTTGATAGCCTCGGTACCCAATATTCCAGGAGACTCGTGTTTTAGATATTTAAATAAAGGACTGGCATCTGAGCCGTTCACTTCAATTTTATTGAACATCTTAAAAGAGACATTATAATTTAAAGTACAAAATGCCTTAACGTCATCATTTGTTCCTGGTTCTTGTGCACCAAATTGATTACAGGGAAAACCGAGAACTTCAAACCCTTGATCTTGATATTTTTCATATAAATTTTGTAAATCTTTGTATTGAGGAGTAAAACCACATTTACTAGCAACATTAACAATTAATAATGTTTTTCCTTCATAGTCACTTAAGTCTACTGAATTCATATCAATGTCTTGAACACTAATTTTGTATAAATCACTCATAAACTATTCCTATTTTTGATTTAGATTATACGCAATAAAACAAATATAATCACAAAATGAAATTAAAATGGAGATCATATTCTGCTCTTACAAAAGGCGAGTTATATCAATTATTAAATCTTAGACAGCAGGTTTTTGTTGTTGAACAGGATTGCCCTTTCGTCGATGCAGATTTTAGGGATCAAGATTGTGATCATCTCTTAGCATACGAGGATTCTAAATTGGTGGGTTATCTTAGGGTTGGTAAACCAGGTAAGCGTTATAATGGTCCTGAGATCGGAAGAGTTGTTACAAGGGAGAGTATAAGAAGACAAGGTTTAGGAAAAATACTCACCGAGGAAGCTATAAATTTTTGTGCAAGAAAATATCCAAATCAGGAAATAAGTATATCTGCACAACACCGTTTATTAGATTTCTATAAAAGCTTTGGATTTATTTCTCAAGGAGAAATATATTTAGAAGATGACATTGATCATATCAAAATGACGCTGACTCCTAGCTCAAAAAGCTCAAATATTTTTTCTTGGCAATTAGATATACATCCTTTGATATTGGTAGGAGGAATTATTTCTATTCTAATAATAGGCTCTAGCTTTATAAAAGAGATTGATGTGTCTCAATTAAATTGGATAGCAAAAATTGATGAAAGGGCAATTTCAAAAGAGAAATTTGAGACATATCTAGAATCGATAGCTTTTTCAAGAAAGACTGGTTTAATAGAGTCTGATCCTGAAAATGTTCTTGAGAGAATGATTGATGAAGAGTTGCTTATTCAAAGAGGAATTGATCTCGGAATGATTGAAAATGATTCAGAGATAAGGGGCATGATAATTCAAAAAATGATTAGTTCAATCGTCTCAGAAACGAATGATTTAAGAATATCTCAAGAGGACTTAGAAGAATTTTTTTCTAAAAATAAGGATTTATTTATTCCAAGCCCAAAGTTAAGACTTTTAAAATTAAGTTTTGATAAATCAATGAAAGATATTGCAAATATTGCAAGAGATCTATTGATAAACGGAAACCTTCAGGAAGCAAAATCTTTAGCAGAAAATGAGGTCATTAGACTGCCCAATGCTTTACTCCCTTCTATGAAAATACGAGAGTACATTGGACCCACTCTAACTCAGATTGCATTAAGCCTTGAAGAGGGAGAAGTAAGTGAGCTTATTGAGCAAGATGACAAATTGCACATTTTAGTTCCTTTAGAGAAAATTATTGCAAACGCTCCTCCACTAGGTGATGTATATCAACAAGTAGAGACAGAATTTATTCGCTTCAAGGGAGAACAAATGCTAGATGAATATCTAGAGGATTTAAGAAATTGGTATGATGTTGTAAAAGCAAATGAACTATAAAAAAATATTTGTCTTATTTTTTATCTTATTTTTAGCACCAATTGAAGCTCACAATAGAAGTGAGTCATATTCAAAATTCCAATTTATTAGTGCTGATGAAGAGATTGAAGTAAAAATAACAGGGACAATCAAACAAGGTATTTTTAGACTTTTAAGACTAGAGACTAAATTTCAATCATATGAAGACTTCATTGAATATTTAAGTAGTTCAATAGATTTAGGAGTTAATTGTCAGCTTAAAAATTCTGTAAACTATTATGAAAATAATGCAGCAGGAGTTTTAAAGTTTTTTTGGAATTTTAAATGTAATGAAATTCCATCTGGAGTTTCTATTTCATTATTTCAAGACTTGGGTATTACTCATACTCATATAGCTAGAGGTTCAATAGATGGCGTTTCAATACCTGAATTTATGTTTGCAAATAAATCAGATTATTGGGTAATAAATTCATTATCACAACAAAATAATAATAAAAGTACATATTTAAGCTTCATATATTCTGGAATTGAACATATTTTAAGTGGTTGGGACCATTTAGTATTTATTCTAGGTTTATTGCTTTTATACAATGGAAGACTCTTAGTAATTGCTATAACGGGATTTACCGTTGGGCACAGTTTGACACTTGGACTTGGAGCCATGAATATTTTAAGAGTTCATTCTGAACTAGTTGAAATTTTAATAGGATTTTCAATATTGATTTTAGCGATGGAAAAATTTTTTAAACATAATTATGAACTTCAAAATTTCAAGAAAAATTTTCTTTATGTACTCTTAGCATTTTTTCCATTAGGAGTTTTTGGAATTTTAGAACCTCTTTTAATTTTTGGCTTAGCATTATTTTTAACTACTTATCTTAGCGTGACTTTGAAATATTCATCTATATGGATCCCACTATTAATAACTATATTTTTTGGATTTATACATGGATTAGGATTTGCATCCTCCATATCAGATGTAGGAATCCCCCAAGATAAATTATTACCAATAATTTTAAGTTTTAATTTTGGCGTGGAAGTTGGTCAATTAGCTATTGCATTTGGGATTTTAGGGCTTTTAGCTATGACAAAAAATTTTCTTTCAAGTTTACATTTTAATTCTATTCATAATTTTGCAGGAACTGTAGTATTCTCTATGGGGACTTTTTGGTTTGTTAGCAGAGCAATAGGAATATGAAATTTGCAATACCTTTATCGATGTTACCTATGGATGAGATAAAACCATTGGGAATAGCGGCTGATGAGATAGGATATGATTACTTAGCAGTTTCTGATCATCTAATACATCCAGAGACTTTTTCTGTTCCATATCCTTATACTGATGACGGAAGTGTACGATGGGAGCAAGGAACAGATTGGCCAGATCCTATTAATTCATTATCCTTTTTAGCTGGGGCAACCAAGAATATAAGATTTTATACAAGCGTTTATGTCTTGCCCGCTCGTAATCCCCTTCGGGTCGCAAAAGAGGTTTCTACTATTGATGCAGTATCTAATGGGAGATTTGATTTAGGTATAGGGATGGGTTGGATGCCAGAAGAATTTGAAGTAGGTGGCCAAGAGTTCAGCAAGAGAGGAGCTAGAGCTGATGAAATGCTCGAGGTCATGAAATTACTTTGGTCAGGCAAGATGGTTGATTTTAATGGTAAATTTTTTAATTTTGAAAAATTAGAAATGCTTCCTGCTCCCTCAAATGATATTCCTATTTATGTTGGTGGTTTTTCAGAACCTGCTTTAAAGAGAGCGGCTAAACATGATGGTTGGATTTCTGATATGCATAGTTTAAGTGAGTTAGAGGAATTGATTAAGAGAGTTAATGAAAAAAGAAAAGAGTTTCCCGAAAAAAATAATTTTGAATACATATGTTTTTCTTGTTGGGATGCTTTTAGCCTAGATGGATTTAAAAAAATGAAAAATCTTGGTGTAACAACCATTACAACATACCCATGGATGCTATACGGAACAATGAATAATGCACCTCTTGACCAAAAAATCGATGGAATGAAAAAATTTTATGACGAGATAGTTTCTTACCTAAAGTAGAATTTATAAATCTCTTTTAAATCTAATTGAAATTGATAGTTGTTATAATATATACATGAAAGTTGTAAGACTTGTAAGAAGCTCAGATTTCAAAAGCGTCGAACACTTAATCAAATATTCCGGCAAAGGCATGACTACTATGCCAAAGACTAGTCAAGAAATTAGGGAAAGAATTGACTGGTCTGAAAGGTCTCAGAATAAAAAAGTCAGGAAACCAAATCAAGAAAGCTATCTATTTGTCCTAGAAGACAGTGGTCGAATTGTTGGATTATCTGCAATTTATACTTCAGTTTCGTTAAAAAAACCTTCTGTTTTTTTTAAGAAATCTTTTTCTAGACTCAAATCGAAGTCTTTAAATTTTACTAAAGACTTAGAAGTTTTATCTTTGCATTTATGCAAGAATCCTTATTCAGAGTTAGGAACCTTATTTTTAAAGCCAGCTTTTCGGGGGAAGGGAAGAGGATCATTGCTTTCATTTTCTAGATTTATTTTTATGTCATTACACCAACACAGATTTGATCCAACTGCTTTTGTTGAAATAAGAGGATTTAAAAATGCTAAAGACGAGTCATATTTTTGGAATTCATTTAGCAAAACATTCTTCAATTTAGATTTTTTTCAGGCTGATAAAATTAGTTACATAGATAATCATTTTATTATGGAATCAATTCCAAAATATCCTTTTATCATTGAGCACATGCCATTAAAAGTTCAGAGAGTAATTGGTAAGGCTCATCCTAATGCAATGCCAGCATACTCCTTGCTTACTAAGCAAAATTTTCGTCCAAATGGATTGATTGATGTATTGGATGGCGGCCCATGTTTAGAAACAAAAATTAAGGATATTCCTTTAGTTAAATCTGCAAAATTACTACCTATTGAAATAAAGCGTAACTTTAATTTTGATTGTTTTGGATTTATAGCGAACCCCTTAATTAATAATTTTGCAGTTGTAAAAGAAAACTACGCTTTAGACAAAAATCAGAAAAAGTTATTGATCTCAATTAGAGTAGCAAATGCTTTGGGTTTGGAGCCTGGATCTATGGCTCAAATTAACTAATGCTATACATTAATAATCAATGGTTAGAGGGCAAGGCAAAGTCTTTTCAATCAATAAATCCTTTTAACGGAGAGATAATTTGGGAGGGGAATTTTGCTGATATAACTCAGATGAAAAGTGCGGTAAGCACAGCATATAAAAGTCACGAATCTTGGTCATCTCAATCAGTTAAATTAAGAATAAAAATTATTAAAAAATTTTATGATTTATTAGAAAAAAATAAGCTTGAAATGACTAGGCTCATCACTTATGAAACAGGCAAAACAAATGCTGATGCT
>CESD01099467.1_pt1 | contig 20171 bp, 20 predicted proteins | sample 531191 | NCBI WGS metagenome assembly CESD01 (sample SAMEA2622021, study PRJEB7988) | marine metagenome | biome: marine biome (ENVO:00000447); feature: deep chlorophyll maximum layer (ENVO:xxxxxxxx); material: "saline water (ENVO:00002010), including plankton (ENVO:xxxxxxxx)" | depth 188 m
GGTGATCTTCATGATATAGGTAAAAACTTATGCATAATGATGTTGAGAGGTGGTGGGTTTTCAGTTCATGATCTAGGTGTCGATACTAAACCTGATGAATTTATTGATGCAGTCATGGAACATGATGCAGCAATTGTAGGAATGTCAGCCTTATTGACAACAACAATGCCAAATATGGGCACAACAATTGAGGCTTTTGAAGATGCTGGCATGCGGGAAGAAGTAAAAATTATGGTTGGAGGTGCTCCGGTAACTCAAGAATTTGCTGATGAAATGGGTGCAGATGCATATGGAGCAAATGCTGTTGATTGCGTACAAAGAGCTAAAGAACTTTCAACCTCTAATAAATAATGAAAACTGATAAAAGTTCCATAGACAAGAATCAGGCAGAAAAAAGCCTTCAAACTTTGTTTAATATCTTTTCACAAATTTCAAATCATGCTGATGAAGTGTTCACAAAAAGATGCCCTTATAAAAATGCTAGGTCAAGGTGCACTGCTAAGTTTGAATGTAAAAATCAACATTATTTAAAAAAGTTTGGGGAATCTCCAGTATGCACAGGTTCTGACATGCTTGATTATAGGCCAGCTTGGAGAACAGATAAAAAAATTAGCTCCTGATAGAATAAATTATTATGGGCTATATTAAATCTGACAATAACAGAACTTCTTCTTCTTTGGGTAAAACACTCTTTGATTTTGCAGATACATTAAGTATTAGGGTCCCAACTAGTTGCGGAAGAACTGGTGAGTGCCATGAGTGTATTATCCAAATTACTGAAGGCATAGAAAATTTATCAGAAAAAAAGGATCTAGAAAGTTTCTTAGGTCCTGAGTTTAGATTAGCCTGCCAAGCATTTATTAATAATGATAAAGAAGATGTTAGTTTTAATGTTTTAAGAAGACAACCAAAGATTTTAGAAACAGGAAAAGGGGCTAGTTTTAAATTAAGTCCTTCAATTTGCATTCAGGATAGCCAGATAATAGATAAAAATTCAAATCGGGTATTAAGTGAGAAAATTACACCAATTTATGGAATGGCTGTTGATTTAGGGACTACCACAGTTGTTTGTAGCCTTATTGATTTATTAAATGGCAAGATAATAGGCACATCTTCATTTGAAAACCCTCAAAGATTTGGCGGAAGTGATACTTTGAATAGAATTTCATATGAAACCACAAAATTTCCTGGCGAGTTAAAGTCAGTAATTATTTCTGGATTAAACTTTGAGATTGGTGAATTATGTAAAAAAAATAAAATTAGAAGATCTCATATTTATGAAATGTTAGTAGTTGGCAATACTACAATGAGAGATATATTTTTTGGAGTAGATGTAGCTTCAGTAGGTCAAAAGCCTTATAAATCATTAACTCAATTAGAACTTGAAGATGGCAAGCGAGAAACAACTTCTCTTTCATGCGATTCTCATGAACTTGGGCTAAGGATTAATAAAAACGGATTAATAGTTAGTCCTCCATTAATTTCATGCCATATAGGTTCTGATATAACAGCAGATCTTGTTGCTATATCTGCAGATATTCATGAGGAAAATTTTATTTTGTTAGATGTTGGTACAAATACGGAGATTGTTATAGGAAATAAAGAAAACCTTGTTGCTGCTTCATGCCCAGCAGGCCCAGCATTTGAAGGTGGAGAGGTTAGGTATGCAATGCCTGGTTATGACGGAGCAATTGAGAAATTTGAGATTAATAATGGAGATGAATCTTTTTCTACCATTAATAGTACTCCTCCTCAAGGAATATGTGGATCTGGATTAATAGACTTACTTGCTTCCCTTAAATCAAATTCGATAATTAATGAACTGGGAGTGTTATCTGATGGAAGTGATTATTATGAATTAAAGAATAGTAATGGTATTAAAATATCAAGAGCAGATATGAGTGCCCTAGCACAAGCAAAAGCCGCAAATTATTGTGGGCAATCAATAGCTTTAAAAAATTCATCTATCGATATAAATAACTTCAAAAAACTTTACCTTAGCGGAGGATTTGCAAATTATATTAATGTTGATAATGCGATTAAGATTGGCTTTATAATTGATACTCCTAATACAGAAATTGTAAAAATAGGTAACTCTGCACTTCAAGGTGCAATTATGTTATTGCTTGATGTAAGTTTAAGAAGTAAGTTTGATAATCTAGTTAAGTCTATAAAACATATAGAATTAGAAACTGATGAAAATTTTTTTGAACACTTTGTCGAAGGGTGTCAATTTAAAGAACTATCTATAATGCAAGGAAACAAATGAAAATAGTAATTTCAGATTATGCTTGGCCGAATATAGACATTGAGAGAAATTTTTTTATAAACAAATCAATTGACCTAGATGTTTCTTCAGGTAAAGAGGATTTAATAGACAAAATTAAAGACGCTGATGGCTTACTTTTTTGCTTTGAAGATATTAATGAAGATGTTTTAAGATCCGCAAAAAATCTTAAAGCAGCACAAAGGTATGGCATAGGTGTAGATAACATCAACATTAAGGTTGCAACAGAACTTGGTATAGTAGTTTCAAATATTCCTGATTATTGTATTGATGAAGTTTCAGATCATGCACTCTCTATGATTCTTGCTATCAATAGAATGATTGTCCCTGATAGTAAAATGGTAAAACTTGGGAAATGGAATGATGTGAAAAAGAATAATAGAGTCTTTAGACTTACAGATGCAACACTAGGCATAATAGGTTTTGGTCGTATAGGTAGGCGACTTGCTAATAAAGCAAAAGCCCTAGGTTTAAAAGTTATAGCTTATGACCCTTACATTAATGAGCAAGTATATGATGGCGTAAATATATTGCCTTTTGATGATGTTGTCTCAAGCAGTGATATATTGTCACTTCATGTTCCGCTAACCAAAGAGACGAATCATTTGATCAGCTATAAAGAGTTAGAAAAAATGAAAGACAATACGATATTAATTAATGTTTCTAGGGGAGGATTGATAGATGAAAAAGCTCTATCAGAATATTTGAAAAGCGGAAAAGTTAGAGGAGTAGGAATGGATGTTATGGAAGATCATAACCCATCATCATCTAACCCTTTATTTGAATATGAAAACGTTATTGTTACCCCACATACTGCATTTTTTTCTCAAGAATCTAGCGAAGAATTACAAATAAGGTCATGTGAACAGTTATATGGTGTCTTAAATGGAAATAAACCAAAATTCTTGATTAATCCTGAAGTTCTCAACCATCCAGATGTAAATCTAACTTAATGGATATTAGAAATTTTATTAGAGAAATTGATGATTACCCAGAAAAGGGAGTTTCTTTTAAAGACATTACTACTTTAATTTCTAATGTTGCCGCATTCAAATATACACTTGATATAATGTCAGAATTTATTTCAAACGATATTGATTATATTGCATCTATAGATTCAAGAGGTTTTATATTTGGTTCAGCCATATCTGATAGATTAGGAAAACCTAATATTTTATTAAGAAAAAAAGGCAAATTACCCCCGCCAGTAATATCTAAAGAATATCAACTTGAATATGGTAAAGATACTATAGAGGTAGGAGAATTATCCGTTCCGCGTGATAAGAAAATTATAATTATAGATGATCTTATAGCATCAGGAGGAACGGCTAGAGCCTCATTAGATTTGCTTGAGATGTGCGGAAATTCTGTTTTAGGAATAGTAGTTGCTGTAAAATTAAAATATCTAAATCCTGAAAAATTGTTTACTGCCCCAATTTATTCAGCCTGCACGTATATTTAATTAGATGATTTTTCAATAAATTCTTCAATTAGTCTTTTGTATTCAGACAATATAAATTCTAGATTTTTTATACTTTGGTCTAATTTTGCCTTATCTTCAGTATCTATAGAACTTATTTCTCTAAGATTTTCTAAGGTATCTATGATTATTTCTCTCATTAGTCCCCTATTGTTCCTCCAAAATTATCCTGATAGATCTTAGGGTCTATCCTTGCATCAATTATAGTACTGGTATCACTGTCAAAGGCACTAATTAAAACTTTTCTGTAACTTTCTGGGTCAGTGACTGTTTCTCCTTTTAATCCGCATGATTTAGCAACTCCAGCAAAATCAACCATATTCAGGTCTAATCCATAATCTTCATAACCTCTAAAACCTTGCCTGTACTTCATTGTTCCTAAAGCAGCATCATTAATAATTACTATAGGCCATCTCAGATTAGTTCTTTTAATCGTTTCAAATTCACCAAGTCTCATGAGAGTGCTGCCATCTGCTCCTATGCCCATTAAAGGTACTTGGTTATTTGTGGCTAATGATCCTCCAATATAAGAAGGTATCATTAGGCCCATAGTTCTCCCTCCAGAGGTTCCAAAAAATTTTAATGGCTCATCAAATTTCCATGTGTTCTCTAATAGCGCAATAAAAGCCCCAGTCTCAGTAAATAATAAACCATCTTTAGGTAGTATTTCTTTTGATATTTCTATTACATCTTGGGCAGTAAAAATTGCATTATTTGGTCTTGAAAATCTTTTATCTGTATCACTATAAATCTTTAATAATTCACTTATTTCCCATCCATTTTTCTGGTTGGAATTAAGCAGCATTTTAGCAGATTCTTTTATATTGCCCGCACAAATTGCCTTGGGGTCATTAGATAAAGTTTTTAACTCTTGATTCGATATTATTTCTACTGTATTTATTTCTCCTTTAGGCCAAGGTGCATGAGTCATCATTTGATCTACTCCGATTAAGATTATTAGGTCTGAACCTAGTGTTAATTTATTAGGCCTGCTATTTTCACCTTTACCAAACGCTGTTGAAACTCCCATCCATCTGTTATGACTTTCAGGAAAAACACCTCTTGCTTTCATTGTAGATAAAACCCCTGCTCCAATTTTTTCAGATAGTTTAACTACCTCATCTATCGCACTGTCTTTTCTTACCCCATCTCCAATTAACATCATTGGTTTTTTTGAATTATTTATTAAATCGATTACTTCGTTGATTTCACTGATAGAGCTAGAAGTGTTTATATTTTCTTTATTAGATTTTGTATCTTCAGCTTCAATAAGCCCCATATCAGACGGAAAATCTATAAGAACAGGCCCTGGTAGCCCTTCTATAGAATCATAGAATGCATTTCTGATCAGATTGGCAGGATTATCTTTAGTTAGTGTTAACATAGATTTGGTTACCGATTTCATTAAACCTTGGTGATCAGCATGTTGTACCATCTCATTTTCATAGGAATAATTAGGAGTAGTTTCGCATACACATACAACTGGCATTCTTTCAAAATATGCATTTGCAACCCCACCTGCAAGATTGGCCGCACCTACACCCTTTACACCTAAGCATAAACCTGCAGAATCTTTTATTAATCCATAAGTACCGGCGGCAATAGCAGCGGTTGATTCGTGGGCTACATTAACAAAGTGAAGGTCAATATTTTTGCCACTATCCATTAAGTCTAGAGGGACTCCGCTTCCAGGGATTCCAAAAAAATGATCATTTTTCATTTCTTTAGCTATTTTCATAAAAAGTTCACTTAGATTCATGCCTGCCCCTTTAAGTATTAATTTTTAATATGATACATCAGTGTCGTCTATATTTCTCCAAAGAAACCAAGATGCTACTGAATTCCATGGAGACCATTTTATAAAAAAATTTTCAAAATTTATTGAATCTTTATTCTTTTCACCATATAAATTAATTAGGGAATTAATTATTCCAACATCTCCTTTGGGAAGTATATTTGGCCTAGATAAATAAAATATTAGAAACATTTCGGCAGTCCATGGCCCAATCCCCTTTATCTTCATTAGTTCGTTTTTGGCTTCTTCATCCTCTAGGTTTGAAATATGATTAAAATCAGTCATTTTATTTTCAACTCGCTCTGAAATATTAACTAAATAATTAACCTTCATGTTTGATAACCCGCATTTCCTTAGTTCATCTGATTTTTTAGAAAGGATCCCTTTGGCGTCAATTTTTGTTAACTTTTCGAGCTTCGTTTTTATGCTTTTTGCTGCATGTGTTGAGATTTGTTGACCTATAATTGAATTAACTAAAGTATTAAATGGATCATTAGATGGGACGAGGTATTTGTTTATATGTCTACTAATAATTTTTTTTAATATTGGGTCTTTTAAAGACAATTCTTTTGTTGCTTTATCCCAATATTTAGGTTTCATATTATTTATTATTTTCTATAGGTTTTGAGCATTCCCATCTGTCACGAGATTCCCAATCACATTTCATATTATTTGAGTCACCAAGATATATAAAAATAATAATAATAAATCCTGTTGCTATTAGAGGCAATATCCATATAGATCTAAATGGTTTTGTACTTAGCCAGAAGTTATAAATTGAATTTGGGTTCATTATTTTATCTCCTTATTTCAACCAATCGTTTAATTTTCCTTTTTGGTAATCAACAAAGTTAATATTTTGATACATCTTTTCTAAATTTTGATCAATTGTTTTTTGCCCCTGAGGTATAGGATTATTTTTAAAAAATAAATTAATCCTGTTCGCAAGCTTATAATCTGAAATTAACTTAATTCCGCCGAACATCCTAGGTACTGTATTATCAGGGAATTTTTCAATTATTTTTGACCAATTGTTTTCTATAAAATCCCAAGTTTTTTGTGAGTGTCTGTAGTTTCTTAGCGCATATGCTATTAAGTACGGCGCATCTTGATTTTTTATTTCTTTAGATAATGATGCTTTTAGAGTTTTATCTAGTAGTTTTGGATCTCTAAATTCTGCTAAAGAGTATAAAAATCTCATTTTTTCTTGAGGGGTTTTGCCATCTTTGTATTTTGAAAAATACTCCTCATAAGTTTTTTCGTTGCCGTAATGCGCCACAGAGGCAATAGCAGATGCAATTATATTTGGATCAATTGAGGGTTTATCAGAATTATATTGGATATAAATTTCATTCAGTTTATTTATGTATTCATTGTTTTCGCACGTGATAGAGAGTGTTTTAAATATTATTGCCCTTAATTCTTTAGTTTTTAAACCCTCCTTGTTTTTTGGTTCTAAACCAATTTTATTTAAAAGAGTCAAAGTATAATCTTCTATTCTAGAAATGTATTTTCTTTTTAAATCTTCGTTAGTGTACCTTTTCAGGGATGATAAGGTGGACAGGATCAAAGATTGCAATTCAGGATCTATGTCCTGCTTAAAATAAAGAGCATTATTTAAGTATTTATCAATTGGTGTTATACAGGAAACAGCACTTGCCCAAAGATCATCAATTAAAGAAAATTTTTCAGATTTATTTAAATGTTTGATTGCATTTAAGAAATCTTTTGCCACTTCATATTCACTTCTATAAAAACCATTAGAATTAGAATTTCCTGAAACTAAACTAACTTTAGAATCAAAATTAATTTTTTCTACTTTATCTTCTAAAAGAAATTTTTTTGAATTAACCTGTGAATCTGATTCATATTTTATTTCCATAGGAATTTTCCAAAGAGTTTCATCATCAGAATTGTCATACCTAAATGTTGACTGAGTAATCTTAATATCATTACCTTCGCTTTCAATAGATACTCTAGGAAAGCCTGGTTGTAGAATCCAGGAATTCATGGTCTCTCTTACTGGAATTGACGAGAATTCTTCAATACTATCCCATAAATCTTCAGTTTCAGTATTAGAAAATTCATGCTTATTAAGGTAATTTCTAATACCGTCCCTAAATGGCCCTTCTCCTACATATTGCTCTAACATTCTTAATACTGCCCCACCCTTTTCATAAGTTAATAGATCAAACATTGCGGTAGCATCATCAGGAGATATGACGTCAAATTCTATTGGCCTTGTTGACTTCAGTGAATCTATATCAAATGCTGCTGATTTTTCAATTCCAAATTCTACCCATCTCTCCCATTCAGGATTAAATTTGTCTACAGCCTTTGTGGCCATAAAAGTTGCAAAAGCTTCGTTTAGCCATATTCCATTCCACCATTTCATAGTAACTAAATCTCCAAACCACATATGAGCAATTTCATGCATCACAACATCTGCTATACGTGTTAGTTCGCCCTGTGTTGCCTCTTCTTTGTTTACTAGTAGCAATGCTTCTCTGTAGGTAATACAACCTAAATTTTCCATTGCTCCAGAAGCAAAATCAGGTATAGCTATCATGTCTAGTTTGTCTCCTGGATAAGGTCTTCCAAAATAATCAGAAAAATATTTAAGAGCAAATTTTCCTGTTTCTATTGCAAAATCAGTTAAATGTGATTTACCAATGGCGTGAACAATTCTAAGAGGGACTCCATCAACATCTACTACATTCGTGGCTTCAAATGGACCAATAACAAATGCGACCAAGTATGTAGACATTTTAATTGAATCTTCAAATTCATAGATATCATGGGAATCTGTATTAAGAATATTTTTGATTCCAGTATTAGAAACTGTGAATAAATCTTTTGGAACTTTTAATGTAATTGAAAATACTGATTTAAATTCAGGCTCATCAAAACAAGGGAATGCACGCCTAGCATCAGTGCTTTCAAATTGCGTAGTACCTATTTTATGGTCTACTCCATTGTCATCTTTATACCTAGATAGATAAAATCCTCTTAAAGAATTATCAAGATCTCCATGAAAATCTAAATCTAATTTATATTCACCAGGATCTAAATATTCATCAAAATTAACTGATACTGTTTCATGATCTTTATCTTCAGAGATATTTATTGATTTTAAACTGATATCTTTTATCTCAGCTCTGTCTATCACAAGGTCAATAGAATTTAATTTTATAGAATTTACCTTTTCTTTTACTTTTAATGTAATTGTTTCAGACCCAGAAAACTTTTCATTATCTAGGTCAGGTTTTATCGTTATTGAGTAATGATTTGGAATTACTGTTTTTGGTAATCTGTATTTATTCTCCATTTATCTCCTTTTATAATCCCTGAATTCCTTTTATTCCCATATTTATTGCTATGGCTATCATCGCAAAAGAAAGCAACTTCATCATTAATCTGCCTTTTAATCTTTTGGAAATAATAACTCCAAATTGAGATCCAATTATTGCACCTATTCCTAATGGTAACACTGCTTGGGCATCTACATTACCATTTATAAAGTGAGCTGCGGAACCAAAAATTGTGTATAGAGACATAGTTGCAACAGATGTTGCTGTGGCAACTTTTACAGGAAAATTAAAAAAATATACCAAAGTCGGGGTTCTTAGAGGCCCTCCTCCAATACCAAAAAAACTAGAAATAAACCCAAAAAGTGTATTGATACCTGTAGCCACTGGTTCAATAAAATTGTATTTAAAATACGCCTCTGTAGTAGGGGTAATTTTTCTATAAACTCTCCACCACCCTCTATTATTTTTAATATTTTCATTCCCTTCTTCTGTTTTTTTCTCTGAACTTGAAGGGCTCCAAAAAACATAAATTCCAGTTGCTATTAACATTAATGCAAATAATATATTGAAAATAGCACTATCGACTTTTTCTAGTCCAATTACTGCAATTATAGCCCCAGGCATCGCTGCTAAACTAAATAAAACAGCACTTCTTATATCTACTATTTTTAATTTTAAGTAAGATATTGTTCCTGATATTGATGCCACAGAAACACAAACTAAGCTTGTACCTACAGCCATCTTATTTTCCCAGCCAAAAACAAGAATTAGTAATGGGCCTATAATGAATCCACCGCCTGCACCAACTAGCACTCCATATGAAGTTGCTAGAATTCCAAGTGCAATAAAACTTGTAATTTCAATTATGCTTAAATCTATAATTTTTTAACTCCATGTTCTATCATGAGCATCTAATCCATCCCATTCTTCAGTAGTCTCAAAAGCACCTTTAGGGTAAATGTCCATGCTTGGCCCATTCCCTGCAAAACCACTTGCATTAGTGTTCAAATGCTTTTCAACTGCATCCTCATTTAATTCTATTCCAAGCCCAGGTGATTCTGGAACTTTTACAAAACCATTATTTATAATTTTATCAGTTTCTCCATTTACAAGATCATCCCACCATGGATTGTCTACTGAATGCATTTCTAACGCTATAAAGCCTTCTGTTGCTGCTCCACAGTGAACATTAGCCATTGCAACTACTGGTGATCCAGCTTGATGTAGAGCCATTGGTATACCTTTTTCTTGAGCATAGTCACCAATCTTTTTTGTCTCTAGTATACCTCCAGAAGTCGCAAGGTCAGGATGAATAATTGATACAGACTCAGTATCTATAAGATCTTTAAATCCATCTAATAGATATATATCTTCACCTGTGCAAACTGGTGTTTCAACTGAGTTCTTTAATTGATTCCATTGCTTTGTGTATTGCCATGGGATCATATCTTCATACCAAGCCAAAGAGTACTGGTCCAACTCTCTGCCTATTCTAATGCAACTTTCAAGGCCTATGTGACCAAAATGGTCTGTAGCAATTGGAGTTTCATACCCAACAATATCTCGCACTGTTTTTACATATTCTGAAATTGCATCAATACCTTTGTCTGTTATTTGTATTCCTGTAAATGGATGCATTGTGTTTTGAGACTCAACCATCATGCTTTTTAATGACCCCCCAGTTTCACCCTCTTTTATACTTTCTTGATCATAGTCATTTGGGTAAATTAGTCCACCCTTAACTGATTCTGCTATCCAAATTCCTATGTCCATTTTAAGATAAGTAAAACCTCTTTCCATCCTCTCTTTTAATGCATTACCCATTTCTGTTGGATCCTTTTTTGATGGAGTGTCAGAATATACTCTTATTTGGTCTCTGTATTTTCCACCCGCTATCATATATGCAGGAACTCCATAGGCTTTTCCTGCTAAATCCATTAAAGCCATTTCAACACCGCAAACTCCTCCGCCTAATCTTCCGTGGCCTCCAAATTGTTTTATTTTTCTAAATAACTTTTCTACATTGCATGGATTTTCTCCTAATAATCTGCTTTTCAGCATTAAAGCATATCTTGCACTGGCACCATCTCTGACTTCACCTAATCCGACAATATCTTGGTTTGTGTATAATTTTATTATCGGCCATCTCCAGTTTCCTTCACCAACAATTGCAATTCTCATATCAGTAATTTTTAAATCACTTGGCTTTGAGTTCTTGTTTACTGAGTTCATAGATATACTCCTTATGCTTTAATGTAAAACCTAAACGGATATTAAAATTAAATTAGTATAAAATCAACGGATGGAATTTTGGATTTTACTTTCACTTGCTAGTTCTTTCCTTTTTGCTATTGTTAGTGTTGTTGATAAATACGGTGTTTATGATTCTACTAATTTATCTCCAAAGTATTTAAATATGTATGTTGGCTATAGCAATGCAATAATTGGAACTATCCTTTTATTAGCATTTGGGGTAACAGATTTTTTTTCTTATTATACTTTCCTATCTTTGTCTGTTGGGTTGATTCAAGGGCTGAGTTTAATAATATTATTTTGGTCTCTTAAAAATAATGATGTTACAAGAGTTATGCCAATTTGGAGCGCGTACCCTTTATGGGTTCTTTTAATTGCGATAACTTTAACTTCTGAAGTAATTAACATGGTTTATTTATTTTCGATTTTTTTATTGATATTAGGAAGTATAGTAGCCAATATTAAACTTGATAAAAAAAACTCAATTAAGTTTTCATTTCGGTCATTTTCAATTTTATTAATTGGAACTTTTTTATTCGCGTTTTCCCAAATTATAAATAAAGAAGTTGTTCAGAATGTACCTGTAATTGAGGCATTTGCATTCAGAGGTATTGGAGTTTTTATAACTTTAGCACTTCCATTTTCAAATCGTGAAAATATCATGTTTCTATCAAAATATGTTTTGGATTGGAGGAAGAGTAAATATTTATTTACTGCAGAAACATTTTTAGCAACCTTTGCATATATAACTATTCTTTATTCTCTTATTAACGGACCTGTTTCTCTTGTTGCTGCTATTTCTGGTACTAGGCCAGTGTTTATAGTATTTATATATACTATTTTAAGTCTCTTAAGAGTAAATATTTTAGAATCTTTTTCAAAAAGAGAAGTTGTCGTAAAAATCATTTCTGCTATATTAGTTTCAATGGGGGTATTTGGAATTGCAATCTTTTAATCCTAAGATTGGTGTAGCACAGATAGGATCTAAGCATGGTCACGCTACTTCAGTTTTATCTACAATATTAAATAATCCTAAAGTGGATTTTTATGGTATTTTTGAGCCTGATATAGATAAAAGAAATGAACTGAAGAAAAATAAATCATTTCCTTGGAACAGGGTTAATTTTATTGAGAATGAAGATGAAATTTATATTCCAGAGGTTAAAGCGATCGCTTCAGAAGGATCAAATATTGAATCTTTAAATCATACAAAGAAAATTCTACAAAATGGTAAAAATGTTTTTTACGACAAACCTGCTGGTGATAATTATGAAAAATTTCTAGAATGTATCAATATTGCAAAAGATAACGACCTTCACCTCCAAATGGGTTATATGTTTAGGAATCATAGAGGATTTCAAACTTTAATTGATATTGCTAAATCAGGAAGAATTGGCGATATTTTTTCTGTAAGAGCACATATGTCCACTTCTATCTTGGAACCCATGAGAAAACAAATTTCAGATCACAAGGGTGGAATATTTTTTGATTTAGCAGGGCATGTTATAGATCAACTTGTTTACTTAATGGGAAGGCCAAATAAAATTACTAGTTTTATAAGAAAAGACTTTACTAAAACTCCAAAATTTTATGACAATTGCGTATGTGTTTATGAATTTAAAAATGCAATTGCTACTATTGATATATCCTCTGCAGAATCTCCTCCAATGGCTAGAAGATTTGAAATATATGGAACTAACGGCAGTTTGATAATGGAACCATTTGAGCCTGCGCAAACTATAAGAGCCATAATTCCTAATGAAAAAACTAATGAATTTTATATTTCTATTAATGATTACGTTGCATCATTTGGTATCAATGATACAGCTAGATATATTGAAGGATTTGATAGATTCATAGATGTTATTAGTGGAAAATTAAAACCTGATAGAACGCTTGATCATGAAATTCTTGTACAAGAAACACTTCTCAGGTCCGTTAGTCTGTTGTAGTGTATAAATTATGTTATCAGTTTTAAAGAAGAAAAAGCCGTCATCACTGAGCGTTCTATCAGATGTCGAAAGAAAAATTGTAAGAGCTTGGTGTATGTATGATTGGGCAAATTCTGCATTCTTTACAAGTATTGTTTCTGCAATTATGCCAGTATACTTTGTTGCGCTCTATAGAGATGAATTGGGTTCTGGAGTTGTTATTTTTAATTTTCAGTTCTCTGCAACTGTAGTATGGGCATTAACAGGAGCATTAGGAACATTTCTTGTTGCATTGAGTAGTCCTGTTTTTGGAATAATTGCTGATAGATCAGGTATAAAAAAGAAATTAATGACCATTTTTTGTATTTCAGGAAGTATCAGCACGATTATGTTATTTTTCTCTGCATACTCTTCTTCTCCTTGGCTATTTAGTTTAGCCTTTTATTTTCTAGGTGCTATTGGTGCTGCTGGTGCTAACGTATTTTATAACTCACTCTTACCTCATATTGCACCAGAAGATCTTTTAGATGATGTTAGCAGTAGAGGATATGCTTATGGTTATCTAGGTGGTGGAATTCTACTCTTCTTTCATTTAGCTTTCTTAATATTTTTTGAATATTCTGATTTAGCTATCAGATCCTGTCTTGCTTCTGTTGGTGTATGGTGGTTTGGGTGGGCCTTGTGGACACTAATTGTTGTTCCAGAGCCTAAGGTAGAGAAAGTTAAAAATATTGGACCTAGAAAATCCATAATAAGAGCTTTCAAACAATTAAAATCCACTGCTCGTGAATTTAGAAATTTCAAACATTTGTTAATTTTCCTTATTGCCTTTGTAATTTTTAATGATGCAATTGCTACTTGCTTAGGGATTGCTGGAGCATTTGGGCTTGATGTACTTAGAATTTCCCCTGAAACTAGCATACTTACTATTTTAATTGTTCAATTTGTCGCTTTCCCCGGGTCTATTATTTTTAGTAATTTAGCAAAAAAACTTGGTACCTTAAAAGCTTTAAGCATTGCGGTAATTGGATGGGGAATAATTTCTGTACTAGCAGTTGGTTTTGCTCCTCTTAATTTAGACAAACATGAAGATTATGATTATCAATTGAGTTATGTTGATTCTTCACAAATCTATACTTTAGATACTAACCCAACTTTATCTGAAACAAATAAGGTTGAAGTAGAATGGTATGAATTAAATGCTAATTTTTTAAATTCTGAAACCATTTCAGAACTTGATGGACAAAAGTTTGCTGATAATTTTAATTATAAAGATTGTAAATTTAGCGTTTCTTTTAAAGACGGCCCTCTTGATAAGTTAAATAATGTTTGTGACTCACACCCCACATATTTAAATGATAATATTGTGGATTACTGGCCAAGATTCTTGCGTCATATTATTTGGTCACCTTTAAATATTAATCAAGATACACAATTTCTATTAATGGGGGTTTTAGTTGGTTTGGTGATGGGTGGAGCTCAAGCTTTAGGTAGAAGTTTATTTGCTTATATGTCACCAAAGTCAAGAAGTGGCGAATTTTTTGGATTCTTCTCATTTTCATGGAGATCAGTTTCTGTTATTGGTCCCCTAAGTTATGCATTATTAGCCGGGTTTACAACACCTAGAATCGGCATACTATTCTTAGGATTTCAAATATTCTTAGGATTATTTATTTTAAAATTTGTTAATGTTCAAGAAGGTAGAAAAGTGGCATTGGAACATGACAAATCAATTTATAAAATTAAATAATTCTTTTTGCTACATCAGGCCAGTCTACTGTAATTGCGTTTACTCCTAAACTTTTCATTTTTTTTACATCTTCTATTGTCTTTGTCCCCCATGCACATACTGTAATTTTTTTATCTAATAAGGTGTTTAAAAAATCTTTATCATTCCATAAATCATCATGAACATTAGGTATTATCATTCCAATTTTATATTTTGATAAATTTTCAAATATTTCATTTTTTTTAATGTTATTTAAAAGCCAACCGACTCTAAAATCTGGAACTAACCTAATTGTATTTATGACATGTCTTAAGTTGAAAGATGTGATACTAAATCCAGGGACTGCATAAGGGTTATCATTTAAATTTTTTATCCATCCCTTGCTCCTAATCAAATCAATTACTACTTCAGTCAAATCTAAGTCATCTGATTTTAGTTCAATTTGTAAGTGCGCATTTTCTATATATTTATCTAATACTTTTTCTAGTGTAGGTATCCTTTCCTTATTAAAAGATTTATCAAACCAACTCCCGCCATCTAATTTGATAATATCTGTATATTTGATTTCATTAACCATCCCCTGCCCGTCTGTAGTTCTGTCAACTTTGTAATCATGTATTATTACAGGTATTTTATCTTTAGTAAGTTGAACATCTAGTTCAATAATATTGAAGCCATTTTCTATTGCCATATCAAAACTTGCGAATGTATTTTCTGGAGATTTAGAAGAAAAACCTCTGTGAGCAATTAAATTCATAAAAAAGCCTACTGTATTAAAAAAATGTTATTATATATATCATTATTATAACTAATTTATTAATGGGTAATAAGCTTGTTTAAAAATTTAGAAAAAATATCTTGTGACAATTCAATATTTATTGTTGCTTTTAAAGGGTGGTCTGATGCCGCAGAAGGGGCTACTAATGCAATTGATACACTAATAACTCAATATGAAGCTGAGAAATTTGCTTCATTTGAAGAAGAAGAATTATTTGCTTTTGCTAGAGAAAGGCCAATTATTAAAAACTCTAAAGAAGGCAGAGAAATACATTGGCCTAATAATGACCTTTTTTATATACAAAATGCGATAAATGATTCTACATCATTAGTTGTACTTAATGGAACAGAACCTCATTTTAAATGGAAAACTTTTTCTTCTGAATTAATTAATCTTTTATTATCAATGAACGTAAAAGCTGTTGTAACTTTAGGTGCTTTATTAGATTCAATTCCTCATACAAGAGGTGTAAAAACTCAGGTTACAGGACAACATTTATATATGCCTAGTGAATTTAAAAAAAAGAAAATAGAGCCTTCAAAATATGAGGGCCCTACTGGCATAACTTCAGTTATTATTGAAGATTTAAAAAAAATAGATATACCTTCGATGAGTATATGGGCACATGCTCCTCATTATCTTCAAAGTTCCCCTAACCCTTTAGTTGCCCAGGCCCTTCTTGAAGAACTTTCAAAATGGTTACCATTAAATTTTGATACAAAAAAACTTAAAAGAAAGTCAGAAAAATATATTAGTGCGCTTGATAGTGCCATATCTCAAGATTCTGAACTTAAATCATATATAGAAAAATTAGAAACAAAATATGATTCGGCAGTTGTTGACTTCCCTCCTGTTGATGATGATCTGCTTCTTAAGGATTTAGAAAAATTTCTTGAAACTAATAAAGGTAATGATAGTAGTTCTGGCGAGTGAATAGATTCTTAGAAAATATATCAAACCTTTTTAATAACAATGAAAAAGGGATAGGTTTTGGAAATAATACAAAAGCAAAAAAAACTAGAAGGATCCTTCTTTTTCAACTTTTAAATGAAAATGAGCACATCTATGATAAATATATTGATGGTCTGATTTATAAAGATGTAGAGTTTGATAAATTAAAAAAACCTATAAAAAAAACGAAGCTTAATGGAATTTTTTTTCCTGATAAAATGATAACTTTGGGAAAGTTAGAAAACCATAACTTTGATTTTGCAGTACTTCATGATTTAAATATCTCTTCTGATTATCTTCTATCAGATTGTGTTGCAGCAGGATTCTTTATAGATAATTATCTTGATGACGCCACATATGATGCCATTAATAATATTCCTTTTTCTTTTGTAGTGATTGATTTAATAAAAAAACCAAGGTTTGATACTTTGTCAGGCATATTTGATTTGTCAAAAATAATTTCAAATATTGATAACAACATTCTTTTGAAACTAAATTATATCCCTAGTAAAAAAACCTTAGAACTCTTAAACCAATTTGGAGTAATAGGAATTATTATCGACTCTGAAATACTTAATGATGATAAATTAAAACTACTAAATGAAGATTTAATTAACCTCAAAGGGGATTTGAAAAAGAGACAGATTGCATATCCTGCCATTGGAAACAATATGGATTCAATTTCATATGATGATGAGGAATAGAAAATGAAAATCTCTATAATAGGATTAAATTCAGATTCAATATTTTTCTTAAATAGGGCTTCTTTACTAAAAAAAGATAGCGACTTATCTTTTTATGCTTTTGATGACAGAAAAATTCAAAATGACCATAAGAAAAAATTCTCAAACCTTAAAACTCCATGGAATTTATCTGACGTTTTAGATAAGTGCGAATTACTATTGAATTGCTCTGGTTTAAAGAACTTGCCTAATTCTATATCGATTCTTGAGGACAATAAAATTCATTGCCCAATTATTGATTTTTCAACGAATAAAAAATATTCAATCAATTTATTTAATAGTTCAAGTCTTTCACGAAATAATATTATTCATGCTATGTCTCCTGGGAAGGTTAATATTGATTTCAAGAAAGAAATAATTAATTTGCCTATTATTCTTAATAATAATATTAATTCTAAATTAGATAACGTAGTTAATTCTTTTAAAAATAAACTTAAAATTTCATTCAAATTTATGGATGAAATAGAGCATGATGAAGTTCTTAGATCTAATTATTACTTGCCAAACTTATTATTACTTTCTTTATCCAATATGATGCAACAAAAATCTAAAATTATTTCTAATAATTTGAATTCAGAATTAATTTCAGATATCAGAAGTTTGGTAAATGTTAGTATTAATAATGATTTAACTAATGATCATACAGATTCTGCATTGTCTCAATCATTAGAAGAATTTAATAAAGAAATGAAAGAAATATTTGCTGATCATAATAAATTGGACAATTCTTATTTAATTAATTCTAAGCAAACTGCAAAAATACTGAATCCTGATTCATCTATTCCAAAATCTAGGGATACAATAATGAGTTTATTTTTTGGAGCAAGATTCACAAAATTATTGTCTGGTTGGTCTAAAATTGATAAATCAAATGATTAAACTAAAGTCATCATCATCATTGAGTGGAGAAATAATAGTTCCGAGTGATAAAAGCATCTCTCATAGGGCAGCATTATTAAATTCAATTGCAAGAGGAAAATCTAAAATTTTGAATTATAGTGATGGCGAGGACTGTTTAAGTACTTTATCAGTTTTAAAAGAACTAGGTGTTAAAATTAATCTAATTCCTAAATCTAATTCTTACGAACTGGAGATTGAATCTGAAGGTCTGAATTCACTGTCTAGCCCCAAAAATAAATTATTTGCAGGAAATAGTGGTACTACAACAAGGCTTCTGGCAGGAATTTTGTCATTTTCAAATTTTAATTCAATTCTTTTAGGTGATGATTCATTAAATTCAAGACCTATGAAAAGAATAATTGATCCTTTAATTATGATGGGCGCAAATATTAAAAGTAATAATAATTGTACACCTATTGAATTTGGTCCCTCCCAATTGAATGGGATAAATTATGATATGAGTGTTGCAAGTGCCCAAGTTAAATCTTGTATTATTCTTGCTACCTTAGGCGCTAAATCAAAATCTGTCATTACTCAGCCTGCATTATCAAGAGATCATACAGAGAGAATGTTGATGTCTATGAACTCAGATATTTCTATTAATAAAAATGAAATAACCATTCATCCAAGTGAAATTGATTCTGTAGACATTGAGGTGCCTGGAGATATTAGTTCTGCATCATTTTGGATTGTTGCAGCATTAATTCACCCAAAAGGCAATGTAATTTTAAGAAATGTTGGCATAAATCCACTTAGGACAGGTATTTTAGAAGTGCTTATAAAGATGGGTGGGAAAATTGAAATATTTAATAAAAGAGAGATTGCTAATGAGCCTGTGGCAGACTTAAAAGTTACTCATTCTGACTTAAATGGTGTCGAAATCAAAGGTGAGATGATTCCTAAACTAATTGATGAAATTCCAATTTTAATTGTTGCTTCTACAGTTGCTAAAGGGAAAACTACTATTAAAGATGCATCTGAGTTGCGTGTAAAAGAAACTGATAGGCTTTTTGCAATGTCTGAATTTTTGAAACTTTCTGATATCAAGCATAACCTTTTTGATGACGGAATTGAAATTGATGGAAATTCTAATTTCATTGGTGGAACATTTGAATCATTTAATGATCATAGAATATCTATGGCTATAGCTATAAGTTCTATAATTTCTGACAAAGAAACTATAATTAATAACCATGAAGTTGCTTCAGTTTCTTATAAACAGTTTTGGAATGACCTTGATAAATTAAAATTAGATAATTGATAGATAAAGATCAACAAAAAAATATAATTGTTATATCAGGTCCTTCTGGTGTCGGAAAAGATACCCTCATGGAGATAATAAGTGATAACTTTTCAGAAAGAGTTCATATTGCGATAACTGCAACTACAAGAAAACCTAGATCTAAAGAAGAAAATGCAGTAAATCATTATTTTGTCGATAACAACAAATTTGATCAAATGATTGAAAACAATGAATTAATTGAGTGGGCTAATGTATATGGTAACTTTTATGGAGTTCCCTATACAGAAGTAGTCAATAATCTATCAAAGAATATGAAAATTCTAATCAGGGTTGATGTGCAAGGAGCTAGAAGATTGAAAAAGTTAATAGAATTTGCCACTTTTATTTTTATAAGCCCAGAATCAAAAAAAGATTTAGAGAAAAGGTTAGAATTAAGACATGAAGACTCTCAAGAAGATATTAAAAAAAGATTAAATGAGGCTGTATTAGAAATTAATGAAGCCGATTGGTTTGACTATATAGTTGTAAACTATCCTAACCAAACTCATAAAGCAGTTTCAGAGTTAATTGAAATTATAGGATTGAATTGATATGAAAATTATTATTGCCCCGCAATCATTTAAGGGATCTTTGACTGCCAATGAAGCAGTTGAATCTATTTCAGAAGCCGTCATAGAAGTTTTTCCAGATTCTGAAATAGTAAAACTTCCTATTGCAGATGGAGGTGATGGAACTTTAGAAACTTTAGTTGAAAACTCAAATGGAGAAAT
>CESD01274026.1_pt1 | contig 19786 bp, 17 predicted proteins | sample 531191 | NCBI WGS metagenome assembly CESD01 (sample SAMEA2622021, study PRJEB7988) | marine metagenome | biome: marine biome (ENVO:00000447); feature: deep chlorophyll maximum layer (ENVO:xxxxxxxx); material: "saline water (ENVO:00002010), including plankton (ENVO:xxxxxxxx)" | depth 188 m
TTTTTTATTGTAATTCTTGATCTTGATGCAACTAGTTTAATCGGCCCAGGCAAATCAAGGCTGTAGTTGTTATTTCCGGAATGTGATTTTTTGATTACATAATTTAAATGTTTATTCTCTAAAAAAGTTTCATTAGATAATTTTTCGGAATTAATCTTAAGGATAAGTTTTTTATCAAATTCTGGAAGCTGATTAAATAAGGTTCTTGAGAATGAAATTTCATTTTTCTCATCACTTGGCTCTAATTTTTCAAATTCAGAAATAACCCTTTCTTTTTCACCCTCATTTACTTGATTTATAATTTTTGTAATTCTGTTTATTGAGTCTAAGAAATTTGGATTCATTTTTTCAAATTCAGGAATTATATTATTTCTTACCCTGTTTCTAGAATATTTGTTTGAATTATTAGTGTGATCATAATTTGGATAAACATCATTTCTGTAACAAAATCTAGTTAGTATATTCTTTGGAATCTGAATTAAGGGCCTAAAAATTTTTAATCCATTTAATTCTACAAATTCTTTTATCCCTTCCATCCCTTGTAAGCCTGAACCTCTAGTAATTTTCATTAGAAAAGTTTCCACATGGTCATTAAGGTGATGGGCTGTGAAAACTCCATTTGAATTAGTATTAATTGCTATTTTTAAGAATTCTTCGTATCTAGATTCTCGAAAATAATTTTCAATATTTGTAGATTTTAATTTTTCTTTTGAATAAGATCTTTCAATTGTTGTTAAAGGGATGCTTATCTCATCGCAAAGTTTTTTTATGAATAACTCATCTCTATCTGAGCGTCCTCCCCTTAATTTATGATTTATATGTACTGCTTCTATATCAAGATTAGTTTTTTTTGAAATTGATTTTAATATTAATAGTAATGCAGTTGAATCATAACCTCCTGATGTTGCGACAAGCATCTTCTTATCTAAAACTTTAAAATCATTTAATTTTTGTTCAACAAAATCAACTATATTTGATTTATCTGAGAAATTATCTTGCATTATTATTTAATTATCTGGCCTTTTTCTTACTCTAACTTTAGATATTCTCGAACCTTGTTTTTCAGAAATAGTTATTCTCAAATTATCATAACTGGTTTTGTCACCAATTTCTGGTATTTTTTGATAGTTTTCTATAATAAATCCAGCTATGGTTTCATAGTCCCCTTCAGGTATATTTAAGGATAATTGGTCGTTGGCTTCATCAATAGTCATTGCCCCATCTATTTCGTATGTATCAGCTCCTAATGTTATAAATTTTTCTTTTGGTCTTATTCCCTCTTCCCCGGTTGACCCCACAATTCGTTCTATTAAAGTTGTTAAAGTTATTAATCCAGAAATTCCTCCAAACTCGTCTACAATTAGACTTATTTTATTTCCAGTTTTCCTCATTAATGTAAATAAATTATCAAGTCGCTTAGATTCTGGCACGAATAATGGAGTTCTCATTATTGAATTAACTATATCCTTTTCATTTATTTTTTTTGATGCGAGAGACGTCATTACGTCCTTAGTGGACAATATTCCAACCACATCATCATAATCATCATCGTATATAGGAAATCTTGAGTGAGGATGATCTTTATATTTATTAAGAAAATCTTTTAAGGAAGTCTCATAATGTATCCATTGGATATCATTTCTTGGGGTCATAATTTCTTTTGCTTCTGTTTCCCCAAACCTAAAAACATTTTCTAACATTTCTCCTTGGTCTAGATTTACTGTTCCTTCTTCCTCTCCAACATCAATGAGCATTCTAAGTTCACCTGATGTTACTAATGGGTCTGATTCGTCATCTTTAGATTTAAAAAGTGTATTTAGTGATTTTGGTATTAGAGCAAATATGAATACTACAGGACGAGTAATTTTCATTAAAAAATTAACCATATCAGATGTTACTAGCGCCCATTTTTCTGGCTTAATTGTAGATAAAGCTTTAGGGGTTAATTCTCCTATTACTACTATCACAATAGTTGTGACTATTGACGCAATGACTACAGCAGTAACAGAATTTTCTCCGATTAATTTAATTGTAAGGCTTGTTCCTACAGTTGCTACAGTAATATTTAAAAGGTTCCCAATAAATAGAATTGTTGCAAAAAAATCTTCAAAGTTTTCTTGTATTTTTTGTATTACTTTGGCTCTTCTGCTTCCTTCTTGGGATAAATGCTTTATCCTGATTTTATTTACAGCAATTATGCTAGCCTCAGACGCACTAATTAGTGCGCTTAAAAGCAATAAGATTAAAATTATTATTATCGAATTATACAAATTAATATTTTAGATTAGAGGTGATTGTATGATGAAGATCAATTAAAGTAAATCAGTTTTCTATAAGAGATTTTCTAATTTTATCGTCAATTTCATCGGTTAGAGTTTTTTCCTCTTTTAGGAATTTGCGAGCACTTTCTCTGCCTTGGCCGAGTCTTTCTTCACCGTAAGAAAAAAAAGATCCACTTTTTGTTATAATTTCCTGCTCAACTCCTAAATCAATAATTGAACTTTCTCTGCTTATACCTTCAGAAAATATTATATCTATTTCTGCTTTCCTAAAAGGAGGCGCCATCTTATTTTTTACAATTCTTGCCCTCACTTTGTTTCCAACTATATCAGTGCCATTTTTTATTGGTTCCACTCTTCTAAGATCTATTCTTACTGAACTATAAAATTTTAGGGCTCTTCCGCCTGGAGTTGTTTCTGGATTTCCAAATACTACCCCTACCTTTTCTCTTAATTGATTGATAAAAACTGCTGTACTATTAGTTTTTCTTATGGTTCCTGTAAGTTTTCTTAGTGCCTGTGACATCAACCTTGCTTGTAAGCCTATCTGTAATTCTCCCATTTGACCTTCTATTTCAGCAGTTGGAACTAATGCAGCCACACTATCTACAACAACCAAATCTACATTTCCACTCTTAACGAGATATTCAGTTATTTCTAATGCTTGTTCTGCTGAATCTGGCTGTGATACTAATAATCTGTCTAAATCTATACCTATTTTTTGTGAGTATGATGGATCTAGTGCATGTTCTACGTCTATATATGCTGCTGTTCCACCTAGTTTTTGAGCCTGAGCAACCGCTGATAAAGCTAAAGTTGTTTTCCCTGCAGATTCAGCTCCAAATATTTCAATTATTCTACCTCTAGGCAATCCACCTATACCTAGAGCAAGATCTAAAACTATTGAGCCTGTAGGTATTACGCCTTCATCATAACTAGATCCTGAATCATTCATTAGCATGATTGATCCCTTGCCAAATGTCTTTTCTAGTCCAGCCAGAGTTTCTTCTATAGATGATTTAGAGTTTTTTGTTTCTTTTTTTGACATACATGTTTGTTATTTAACTTTAGAATACTATAAATATTAGGATTTTTTTATGCCCTAATGACACTAATTTCGCAAAGGCCTTGAACCTAAAATAATATCTATACTTACGTTTTCATTACCCCTAATCACAGTCAATTTAATTTCTTCTCCAGGATTCGAATTTTCAGTAAGGAAATTTACTAATCCGCTAAAGGTATAAACTTCCTCTGTACTTAATTCATTTGAAATGCTTGTAATAATATCCCCCTCTATTAATCCCGAATTAATTGCGGGTCCATTTTTAACCACATCTGTTATATATATTCCCTGTATTTCAAATGGTATATTCAGTCTCTTTTTCAATTCTATAACTAGATCTGTTCCGCTAATTCCTAAATAAGGATGCTCGTAGTAATTTTTAGAAATTAATGAAGGGATTACTTTTTTAGCAGTATTTATTGGTATGGCAAATCCGATCCCTGAACTACTTCCACTTCTACTCACTATTTGCGCATTTACTCCTATAACTTCACCTTTTTGGTTAAATAAAGGCCCACCTGAATTCCCTGGATTAATAGATGCATCATGTTGTATTATTGAACCTATCTGAAAATTAGTTTCTAAGTCAGATCTTGACCTTCCAATCGCACTAATTATTCCTTTAGTAAGTGTAAAATTTTCACCATAAGGATTGCCAATCGCTAGGGCAGTTTGCCCAACCTCAACTAACGCACTATCTCCAATTATTAATGGATTTATATTGTAATTTTTAGGATAATCGACTTCTAAAATAGCCATATCAGAATATATATCATGAGCGATTAATTTTGCTTCCATTTCGGCCCCATTAGAAAAACTAACTATGATATCTCCTAGCATATTTCCAGATTCTCTAACTACATGTGAATTTGTAGCAATCCTTCCTTCCTTATCCCAGACAAATCCTGATCCTGTGCTTGGGCCCATTGGGGTGCTTGCTCTAATTGCCACTACTCCTGAAACTGCATTTTCATAAAAATCAGTTAATAAATAATCACTATATACAGCGTCCTGATTTGCGCTACTATCAGAGATATTAGAGTCATTTGAGCATGACACAATTAAAATAAATACAATTAAATTAATAATTATTTTCTTCATTTTTTATTTTTTTTAAATACTGGAATTGGTTTCATTTTATGTATATTAGGCTTTCTTATTTCATTATATTTTTTTATATTTTTACTTTTTGAATTTCTCATTGCATCTTCAAGTTCTTGATAAGTTAGTCCCTTTAATTGATCATAATCTGTTCTGCCATCTTCCCATAGTCCATCCGTAGGAGGAGCATCAATAATTTCTTGTAATATTCTTAGTTCTTTTCCAATTTCCCATACTTCAGTTTTCATGAGATCCGCTATAGGGGATATATCTACTCCTCCATCACCATATTTTGTAAAAAATCCAACACCAAAATCTTCTACTTTGTTTCCTGTGCCAACTACTAGCCCAGACTTAGATCCAGAAATTTGATGTAATGCCACCATCCTTAGTCTAGATTTAGAATTAGCAAATGAATGCTCAGAATCATATTCTTTAGACATAAGATTATTAAATATTTCATAAACACTACTTAGGTCAATTATTTTATGATTTACATTTGAAAATTTATTAGTTAGCCAATTGCCGTGAGCTAAACTTAAATCATGTTGTGATGAAATTTGATTAATTGGCATTGAAATTGCATAAACTTCCATTCCAGTTTTAGCGCAAAGTGTGCTAACTACTGAACTGTCTATCCCCCCTGATATTCCAACCACAAGAGAGGATCTATTATTATCAATTGCATATTTTTTTATCCAATTTGTAATTTTGTTTATAGTCATTTAATTAACTTGTAGAGTTCTTGAAAAACCTCTCACTCTGGGTAGTTTAGTTGACCCCATTAGCCATTGATCAATATTTCTAGCACATTCTCTTCCGCTAGCAATTGCACTAACAACTAATGATTGTCCGTGATTCATATCACCGCAAGCAAAATATTTACTTTTTGATGTCATCATATTCTGGTCAGTTTTTACATTTCCCAAATTATCAAGTTCCACGTCTAAAGATTGAACAAGACCTTTTTTTTGAGGATGCAAAAATCCCATCGCCAATAATACTAGATCTGCCTTGACTGTAAATTCACTATCTGGAATCTCTTGTATTTCTGTTCTACCTTCCGAGTTTTTTATAAATTCTACTTTTACAGCATGAAGAGTTGTTACTTTTCCATTTTTTCCAGATAATTTTTTTGTTAATACAGAATAATCTCTTTCACCTCCCTCTTCATGCGCTGAAGAAGTCCTCATAATTAAAGGCCATTCAGGCCAAGGATTGTAAATCGATCTTGTCTCAGGTGGGGCACTCATGAGTTCAAGTTGTGTAACTGAACTTGCTCCTTGCCTATGTGAAGTCCCTAAGCAATCTGCTCCTGTATCTCCTCCTCCAAGAATTACAACATGTTTGTTAAGAGCATGTATTTTATCTTCTTCGCTGACCCCTTTGTGATAATTATTTTGTTGAGTTAAATATTCCATAGCAAAATGTATCCCATTTAGATCTCTACCCTCAACTTCTAAATTTCTAGGAATTGTTGATCCACCTGCAAGACAAATTGCATCAAAATTATTATTTAATTCATCTATTGGATAATCTTCTCCTACATTTATATTAGTTTTGAAATCTATCCCCTCCTTCTGCATTAAATCTATTCTTCTTTTTACAACCCATTTTTCTAATTTAAATTCAGGTATTCCTAATGTAAGCAAACCACCAATAACATTATCTCTTTCAAAAACTGTAACTTTGTGGCCAGCCCTATTTAATTGTTGAGCGGCAGCTAATCCTGAAGGCCCAGATCCGATAACAGCAATTTTTTTATTTGTTCTGATATCAGGAGGTATAGGTTTTATCCAGCCTTCTGAAAAGGCTTTTTCGACTATAGTTTTCTCTATGAATTCAATTGCTACAGGTTCTGAGTTTATATTTAGTGTGCAAGAAGCTTCGCAAGGAGCGGGACAAATTCTGCCAGTAAATTCTGGAAAATTATTAGTTGCATGCAGTTGAGATATAGCTTTTTTCCAATCCCCTTTTGAAACTAAATTGTTCCAATCTGGAATTAAATTACCTAAAGGACATCCATTATTACAAAAGGGTACCCCGCAGTCCATGCATCTAGACGCTTGCTGGTTTACTTCTCTCTCAGTCCACGGAAAGTAAATCTCTTTCCAGTCTTTTACCCTTTCTTTAACCCCTCTCCTTTTGAAGTTTTTTCTTTTGAATTCTTTAAATCCTGTAATTTTTGCCATATTAATTTATGTATACTTCGTGTTTTCTATTTAATTTAAGTAGAGCTTTTTCATAGTCTCTTGGGACAACCTTTTTGAATTTTAAAACATAATTTTCCCAATCAGTTAGCATTCTTTTTCCTAAAGAACTATCAGTTTCTTCAATATGTTTATTAACGATTTTAATCAATATTTTATCATCTTCTGATCCTGTAGATATTTGCTTTAAGTCACATAATTCAGAATTAAATTTGCCCTCAAATTTTTTCTCTCCGTCGAATACGTAAGCTATTCCGCCGCTCATTCCCGCTCCAAAATTCCTCCCTGTTTCTCCAAGTATTACTACTGTCCCCCCTGTCATATACTCGCAGCCATGATCACCTATTCCTTCTACCACTGCTAATGCAGAACTATTTCTTACACAGAATCTTTCTCCTGCTAAACCTGCTATGTATGCTTGACCACCTGTAGCACCATATAAAGCTACATTTCCGATAATAATATTTTTTTCAGCTTCAAAAGTTGATTTTTTATTAGGAAAAATAGTTAACTTGCCGCCTGATAACCCTTTGCCAAAATAGTCATTAGCGTCACCTTCTAATGTAAAATTAAGCCCTTTGCAAGCAAAAGCCCCAAAACTTTGCCCAGCACTACCAGAAAAATTCAAATTAATTGTGCCTTCAGGTAATCCTGATTCTCCATGAATTTTTGTTATTTCTGAACTCAATATTGACCCAACTGTTCTGTTGTAATTGTTAATTTTTTCTTTAATAAATATTTTTTTATTCTTACTTATAGAATCTTCTATTTTTCCTAATATTTTGAAATCTAAAGCCTTATCAAGGCCATGATCTTGTTCTTGGGAAGCAAAAGAATTATCGCCATCTAGTACTGATGGTTTTGCCAACAGTACATCTAAATCTAATTTCGCATCTTGCATACTATTTGCCCTTATTGAACTCTTTAGTTTGTCAGTTCTTCCAACCATTTCATCTATTTTTCTGAAACCAAGCATTGCCATATAGTTTCTTAAAGATTCAGCAAGAAACATGAAATAATTTACTACTGCCTCAGGAGTTCCTTGAAATAATTTCGTTAATTCTGGATCTTGAGTTGCAACGCCTACTGAACATGTATTTAAGTGGCACTTTCTAAGCATAATACAGCCCATAACAATCAATCCAGCAGTTGCTATTCCCCATTCTTCAGCACCCAATAATGTAGCTATGGCAACATCTCTTCCAGTTTTCATTTGTCCGTCAGTCTGAACAACTATTCTTCCTCTCAATCCATTTGATACAAGTACCTGATTTGTTTCAGCTAATCCCAACTCCCAAGGAAGACCAGCATGCCTTATAGATCCAAGAGGGGCTGCACCAGTGCCACCACTCATTCCAGAAATTAGAACAACATCTCCTTTAGCTTTTGCTACACCAGCAGCTATAATTCCTACCCCAGCTTCAGAGACTAATTTCACATGTATTCTTGCATGCCTATTTATATTTTTTAGGTCGTGAATAAGCTGCGCTAGATCCTCAATTGAATAAATGTCATGATGGGGAGGTGGTGATATCAATTCAACACCGGGAGTAGTTTTTCTTATGGATCCAATATATTCAGAAATTTTACTCCCTGGAATTTGCCCACCTTCTCCAGGCTTGGCACCCTGAGCCATTTTTATTTGTAAGTCTGTGGAATTCACAAGATAATTAGCAGTAACCCCAAATCTTCCAGAAGCTACTTGTTTTGTCCTGCTGTTCTTTTCTGAGTTAAATCTTTTTGAATCCTCACCACCTTCTCCAGTGTTACTTCTCGCCCCAATTCTATTCATAGCAACCGCAAGGGTTTCATGAGCTTCCTTGCTTATTGAACCTAAGGATATAGCTCCTGTAGCAAACCTTTTGACAATATTTAAAGCCGATTCTACCTCTTCAATAGGAATAGAATCTTTTTCTGAATAATTAAAGTCTAGCAATCCTCTTAGGGTGTACGCCTCCTCTGTTTCATTATCGGCAATTTTTTCGAATTCATTGAATTTTTCTTGATCATTTGTTGCAGTAGAATGTTGCAGTAGAGAAATAGTAGTTGGGTTCCACATGTGAGATTCCCCTGTACCTCTCCACAAATATAGACCGCCAAGATCAAGTTCTAACTCTTCAGGAATTTTTGATTCTTTGAAGGCACCTATGTAATTTTGAATCATATCCTTTTTTATTCTCTCTTCATCTATTCCGCCAAGTTTATTAGGTGTCCATGTAAAATAGTTTTCAACAAATTCTTTAGACAGCCCGAGAGATTCAAAAATTTGAGCTCCTTGATATCCTTGTAGAGTAGAAATACCCATTTTGGACATAACTTTCAGTAGGCCATATTCAGAAGATTTTAGATATTTATTTACAGCTTCTAAATTATTTTCAGAGTTATTTAATACTGTTTCAATTGCAAGATATGGATTTATGGCTGATGCCCCATACCCAAATAATGTAGAAAAATGGTGAACTTCGCGTGGCTCACCAGATTCTACAATTAAATCAACCGAAGATCTTAATCCATCTCTTATTAAATAATGATGAACCGCCGATAATGCTAGTAGGCTTGGAATTGGAATGTATCCTTGCTTAAGCCCTCTATCAGATAGTATTAAAATATTATACCCATCATCTATTGCTTTCTTGCATTCAATTCTTAGTTTTTCAATTGATTCTATTAAGTCAAAGTTATTTTTATTATCTAACTTTATTAATGTTGATATTGTTTTTACGCTAATATCGTTGTGTTTTATTTTTTTTATAGCTGCAATTTTCTCATTGCTTAGAAGAGGATTATCAATAAATAAGATTGAACTTTGTTTTTCAGATTCTTCTAAGATATTGAATCTTTTTCCTGCAGGTACTGAGATTTGAGTTACGAGTTTTTCTCTAATAGCATCCAAGGGCGGATTAGAAACTTGAGCAAACATTTGCTTAAAATATGTAAATACATTTTGAGGTCTTTTTGAAAGAATTGGTATTGGGGTATCGCTTCCCATTGAGCCTACAGGATCCTTAGAAGATTTTGACATTGGGTCAATTAATATTTCTAAATCTTCTTGAGAATAACCAAAAACTTGTTGATATTTAATTATTGGCATATCAAGTTTTTCAGATTTTTGGTCTAATAAATTTTTAGTATCAAGGCTGTTATTGTCTAACCATTTTGTGTAGGGGTTTAAACCCGCTAAGGATTTTTTTATTTCTTCGTCTTCAATTATCTTCCCTTGCTCAAAATCAATTAAAAACATTCTTCCAGGTCTCAATCTTTCTCTGTATTCAATTTCACTTTCGTTAATATCAATAAGTCCAGTCTCAGACCCCATTATTAACGTTCCATCTTTAGTAACTGTATATCTAAATGGCCTTAATCCATTTCTATCAAGTACGGCACCTACTTTTTTACCATCAGTGCAAACTATTAAAGCAGGGCCATCCCAAGGCTCCATTAGAATACTATGAAATTTATAGAAATCTTTTAGATCTTTGTTCATTGATTCGTGACCATCCCAAGATTCAGGGATCATCATCGCCATTGCATGTTCCAGATCTCTTCCCCCAAGAGTTAACAGCTCCAGGACATTATCAAATGATGCAGTGTCACTATCGTTTGGTTTGCAAATAGGGAATAGATCATCCATATCATCACCGAATAATTTACTTGAAATTAGAGGCTCCCTGGCTATCATCCAATTTCTGTTCCCTTTTAAAGTGTTAATTTCACCATTATGAGCTACAAATCTATATGGGTGAGCTAATTTCCAGTCTCCTAATGTATTAGTGCTAAATCTTGAGTGAACTAATCCAAAACTACTCTCCATTTTCTTGTTTTTAAGGTCCAAATAAAATTCTGGCACTTGTTCAGATGTTAATAAACCTTTGTAGATAATTTTGTGAGCTGAAAGGCTACATGCATAGATTTTTTCAATTTCATCATTGTCAAATTCTTCATTAACTATATATTCAAATTTTTTTCTGATAATAAATAGTTTTTGTTCAAAATTATCTATGTCTTTATTATTATTTTTACCTATAAAAACTTGAATAATATTCGGCATCACTTCTTTTGAAAGTTTTCCAATTTTTTTTGAATTTACTGGAACGTCTCTCCAGCCAATAACTTGCAATCCTTGATCTTCTGAACATTTCTCAATAATTTTTTTGACATTTTCTGTTGATTTTTTACTACTACCAGCAAAAATAATTCCAGTCCCATATTTATCCTTTTCAATATTAAATCCAAGATTAGAAGTTTCTTCAGAAAAGAAATCGTGAGGAATTTGTATTAATATTCCTGCTCCATCTCCAGTGTCAGGGTCGGCTCCAGATGCTCCCCTATGCTCAAGATTACTCAATGCCGTCAAGCTTTTCTTGATTATTTCATGACTTTTTATACCTTTTATATTGGCCACTAGCCCTACCCCACATGCATCACGCTCAAAAGTAGGGTCATAAGAACCCTTATCTTTAAGCATTTTAAAATTTTCTTTTATTTTTTTACTGTTAATATTTTTCATAATTAATAATCATAAAAATTAATGGAAAGACAAATTATACTACGAATATCTGTATAAACCTATAAATTTAAGAAGTTTTTTAATTCAAAATTTGATACTGTTTTTAGATATTCTGCCCACTCTCTTTTCTTCCCTTTCAGGAAAACGGAATAAGCTTCTTCACCTAAGGCATTTTTTAGGATTGAGCCTTTTTCAGCATTTTTAATAGAAGTGCCTAAGTCTTGGGCTAACTTTTTTGTATCTTCAAACTCATTTAAGTCTTCTGGTGATAAAGTTGAAAAAGATTCTTCCATTGCAGGTTCAAGTTTATAATTATTTTGCATCCCCTCGAGCCCAGCAGTAATTATTGCAGCAAAACTTAAGTATGGATTGCATGCGGGATCAGGTAATCTGAACTCAATTCTTGAGGAAATATCACCTATTTTTCTTATTTCAGGAATTGTAATTAGATTGCCATAATCAGTATTTTTTGACCAACAGCGATATGAAGGAGCTTCGTTCATAGATGCTATTCTTTTGTAAGAATTTACCCATTGGTTTGTTGCTAACATAAATTCATTAACATGTTTTAATAATCCAGCAGTAAAGTTTTCGCCTTGTTTTGACACGCCAGACTTTGATTTTTTTTCATGAGCAAATAAGTTCTTTTCACCTTCAAATAATGATATATGCAGATGCATTCCATTTCCTTCATACTCCTCAAAAGGCTTAGGCATGAATGTGGCGAAAACATTTTCACTATTCGCGACTTCTTTGACTAGCAATTTAAAAGTTTGTATGTTGTCAGCTATAGTTAACGAATCGTTGTATCTTAAACTAATTTCTTGTTGGCCAGGTGATACTTCGTGATGAAATTTTTGAATTGGAATACCTATTTTTTCGAGGCCAATTACTGTCTTTCTTCTTAAGTCGGATCCTAAATCGCTGTGAATACCAACTTGGTCAAAATATGTTTTTTCATCTATTGGCTTCATATTTTCTGAATCCTCAAGATAAAAATATTCTATCTCAGGAGCTACATAGAAATTTAAACCTTTTTCCTTGAGTTCATTTAACTTTTTTTTCAATATAAATCTGCTATCTAAAGCGGAGGGAGTGCCATCTTTGTTGATAATTTCACATGTAATCTTTGCTACGGAATTTTCTTCTGGTCTCCATGGTAGTATTTCAAAAGTTGTAGGGTCTGGCATTGCTATCATTTCACTCTCTTGAAATCTTTCTGAGCCAAATATTGATGCTCCGTCGAAACTAGCCCCTTCATTAAGAACTTTTTCTAGTTCATCAATTGTAATGCCAAATCCTTTTACGCTCCCAAAAATGTCAGTGAACCAAAGCCTAATGAATTTAACATTATTGTCAGTAGCCTTGGTTAGTACGTAACTTATTTGGTTTTCTTTATTTTCTTTAGTAGTCATATCACATTAATAATTTATATATTTTTTGCTTTAACAGATTTGAACCGATATCCCACATTCCAAACTGTTTCAATGAAATTATACCTAATATCATTTATTTTGCTTCTTAATCTTCTTACATGTACGTCGACTGTTCGAGTTCCTCCATAATAGTCGTATTCCCAAACACTATGAAGAAGTGATTCTCTTGAAAATACTCGCCCTGGTTTTGCGGCTAAATATCTTAGCAGTTCATATTCTTTAAAAGTTAAATCAATCTTTTCGCCTTCTAAGGTTACTTCGTAACTTTCTTGATCTATTGTTAGTGGACCTATAATTATTAATTGTCTGTTTTCATGACCTGATTTACCAGTAATATTAATCAATCTAAGAAATATCTCATTAACATCATGAGGAGGTAAACAAAAATCAAAAAAAGGCCTTGAGAAATTAGTTATTAGAAGATCCATATCTTTTAATGGCATTAATGCAATAACTCTTCTTTCTAATTTTTCAGCTTTTTTTAGATTTTCTTTGAAAAGATCTAGGTTCAAGTCTTCGCCAGATATAATATAAGATTCATCATTTTTGCCTTCTTCAGAATCTAATTCACCTATATTATTTTTGGAAACTATAGTGAAATCAGAATTTTTGAGTTTTAAGTATAATTCCTCCTCTTTAACCTTACTTAAACCAACAATATTTACTGTTCTTTTTTCTGTCGTCATTTTTGTTATTTATACTCTTAATTTTCAACAATAGGGATATTATAGTATGCCAAGATGAATGTTTTTACTATAGTGATGTAATTTCTAAATCCTTATTTTCTTATCAATAAAATCAAAAAAAAACATAAAAAAGTCGTTGACGATAACTTCATTCAAATATATACTCGCTCATTGCGGTTGAATTTTAGTTTGAAATTCTTATGGATTTTTAACTTGACGCTCAGTATAAAGAGAAAAATATAAAATGCCTACTATAAACCAGTTAGTTAGAAAGCCTAGAAGGACTCCTTCAAAGAAGTCCAATACACCTGCGTTAGGATTTAACTATAATTCTTTAGAAAATAGGCTCAATACTAAGACTAATAGCCCTCAGAAAAGAGGGGTGTGTCTTCAAGTAAGAACAGTTACTCCAAAAAAACCTAATTCAGCATTAAGAAAAGTTGCAAGGGTTAGATTAACTAATGGAATGGAAGTTACTGCTTATATACCTGGAGAAGGTCATAATCTCCAAGAGCACTCAGTCGTACTTTTAAGAGGAGGCAGAGTCCCAGATCTTCCCGGAGTTAGATATCATATTGTCAGAGGATCTTTAGATACTGAAGGAGTCCAAAATAGGTCACAAGGTCGAAGTAAGTATGGAACCGCCAAACCTTCTGGTAAATAAATAAATGAAAGGTGCGCTAAAATAAAATGTCCAGAAGAAGAAGAGCAGAGAAAAGAATAGTCGCACCTGATCCTAAATTTAACAGCACTGATTTAGTAAGATTTACTAATAAACTTATGGAAGGTGGCAATAAGTCTGTCGTCCAGAAGATTGTTTATCAAGTCCTCGAAGACTTAGAGCAAAAAACTAATAAGCCTGGTAAGGAAGTATTTGATCAGGCTATTAAGAACGCAATGCCAACTGTTGAAGTTAAGGCAAGACGGGTTGGGGGAGCAACTTATCAAGTTCCTGTTGAAGTTAAGCCTGCAAGAAGATTATCTTTGGCTATCAGATGGCTAGTTGATGCTGCAAGATCTAGATCTGGAATGCCTCTTTCAAGGAAATTATTTCAGGAGTTGCTTGATGCTTCAAATGGTGAAGGTATAGCGGTAAAAAAGAAAGAAGATACTCATAGAATGGCAGAAGCAAATAGAGCTTTTGCCCATTACAGGTGGTAGGCGCATGTCAGATCAACAAAAACTAAGAAATATTGGATTTATCGCTCACATTGATGCTGGTAAAACTACCGTTACTGAGAGAGTACTTTTTTTCACCGGAGCCACTTATAAAATTGGTTCAATAGATGATGGAACTGCAGTTATGGATTTTATGGAATTAGAGAAGGAAAGAGGGATAACTATTGGTTCAGCCGCTACAAATGCATCTTGGAAAGATTATGATGTCAATATCATTGATACTCCCGGACACGTTGACTTTACTGCAGAGGTTGAAAGAAGTTTAAGAGTTTTAGATGGTGCTGTTGTAGTTTTTGAGTCTGTATCAGGTGTTCAGCCTCAGTCTGAAACTGTTTGGAGACAAGCAGATAAACATAAAGTTCCTAGAATGTGTTTTATCAACAAGATGGACAGACTTGGAGCTGATTTTGATTTTGCAGTAGGAACTATTGAAGATAAATTAAATGCAAATCCTGTGCCTATGCAGATTCCAATAGGTGCAGAAGCTGAATATAAAGGCTTGATTGATCTCGTAGAGATGAAGGCATACATATATGACGAGGGAAATAATCCCACAGAACCAAAAGAGATAGAAATTCCTGAAGATATGATTTCTAAGGCAAATGATGCTAGGGCTAATATGATTGAAAAGATATCAGAAACAGATGATGGACTTATGGAAAAATTCCTAGAAGACCAAGAAATAAATATCGATGAATTAAAAGTGGCTACAAGAAAAGCTACTTTAGATCTAAAGATTTTTCCAGTTTTTTGTGGGTCAGCCTTAAAACATAAAGGAGTACATCATTTACTTGACGCAATATGTGATTATTTACCTTCGCCAGCCGATCTACCACCTGTGGAGGGTACTGATATATCCGGCGAAGAAACTTTGCAAAGAAAATTAGATGATTCAGAGCCCTTTAGTGGCTTGGTATTTAAGGTAGTTTCAGACGAGCACGTTGGAAGGCTATGTTATATGAGAATTTATTCTGGAAAAGTTTCTGCAGGAGATAAGGTTTTCAATACTACAATTAATAAGCAACAGAGAATTGGAAGATTACTTAAAATGCATGCAGAGGAAAGAGAAGAAATTCAAGTGGCTAAGGCTGGAGATATTGTAGCAGTAGTGGGGCTAAAAGAAATTTCAACTGCTCATACTTTAAGTGATTTAAATGACAGGATTCTCCTTGAAAGCATGACATTTCCTGATCCAGTTTTGTCCGTTGCAATTGAAGCAAAGAGTAAAGCAGACCAAGATAAAATGGATATCGCTGTTACTAAGTTAGTTGACGAAGATCCGACATTGAAATTTAATACTGATCAAGAGAGTGGGCAAATGGTTTTAGCAGGAATGGGAGAACTTCATCTAGATGTAATCATTGAAAGAATTAAAAGAGAATTCAAGGTTGAGGCAAATGTTGGTGCACCAAAAGTTGCTTATAGAGAAACTATAAAAAAGACTGCCGCTGCTCAAGGTAAATTTATAAGGCAATCTGGTGGTAGAGGTCAATTTGGCGATGTGACTTTAAGAATTGAACCTTTGGAAGCCGGATCTGGATTATTATTTGAATCTGAAATTACTGGAGCAACACTCCCTACAGAATATTTCAAGCCGGTAGAGCAGGGTTTTATGGAAGCTGCTCAGTCTGGAGTTGTAGCAGGTCATCCAGTTGTAGACATAAAAGCTATTTTGATTGACGGATCTCATCATGAGGTTGACTCTTCTGAAGTGGCATTTAAAATAGCGGCTTCTATGGCATTTAAAGATGCCTGCCAAAAAGCAAATCCATTTATATTAGAGCCAGTGATGTCCATGGAAGTTGTAACTCCTGAGGAATTTCTCGGTGATGTCCTAGGGGACTTGCAAAGTAGAAGAGCGCAAGTTCAGTCAATGGATGCACAGTCAGGCTTGCAGATAATTAAAGCATTTGTTCCATTAGCTGAGACTTTTCAATATGCTACCATTTTACGTTCGAATACAACTGGTCGAGCAAGTTTTTCCCAAGAGTTAGATCATTATGCTCCTGCACCGATGATAAAGAAGGAAGTATAATGCCAAACCAAGCTATTAGAATTACCTTAAAAGCATATGATCATAGAGTTTTGGATCTTTCGGCTCAGCAAATACTTGAAGCAGCTGAAAGAACTGGAGCGGCTGTTGCAGGTCCTATACCTATGCCAACAAGCATAAGAAGGTTTTGTGTGCTTAGGTCACCCCATGTGAATAAAAAGTCTAGAGAGCACTTTGAATTACGGATTCACAAGAGAATTATAGATATTCTTGACCCTGGAGCAAAAACTATTGATTCATTAACAACACTAAATGTTCCTGCAGGGGTAGATATTAGGATGGTATTGGACTAGAAATGATAAACGGATTAATTGGTAGAAAATTAAAAATGATGACATCTTTTGATTCTGAGAAAGGTACTGCAATACCTGTAACTGTCATTAGAGTGGGCCCTTGCAAAGTAACTCAAGTGAAAACTACAGGAAAAGATGGTTATGATTCTGCTCAAGTTGGGTTTGAGGAAACAAAAAGATTAAATAAACCTTTGGTTGGTCATCAAAAAAGGAGTGAATCTAATTTTAAATATCTGAAAGAATTTTCTGTAGATGATATTGATTCTATAGAGGTAGGCCAATCTTTAGATTGCGGGATATTTGAAGTTGGTGATCATGTGTCTGTAACTGGTATCTCTAAGGGTAAAGGATTTGCCGGGACTGTAAAAAGGCATAATTTTAGTGGAGGCCCTAAAACTCATGGTCAGTCTGATCGTCACCGTGCGCCTGGTTCTATAGGTGCAGGAAGTTCTCCAGGAAGAGTATGGAAGGGAACAAAGATGTCTGGCCATATGGGATCAAAAAGGATAACTCAAAAAGGATTGCGAGTAATAAAAGTTGATGTTAAAGAAAATATTTTGGAAATTAAAGGATCCATCCCAGGGTCTGTTTCTACCACTTTAATGATTGAGAAAGAATAAAGCACAGATGAAAGTAGATGTAAAAAATATAAAAGGTGAAGTTATTGACAACCTTTCAGCATCTGATTTTGTATGGAATCAGTCAATGAATGAGATAATGGTTCACCAAGTGGTGGTTGCACAATTAAACAACAAAAGACAAGGCACTAGTAATACTTTAAGAAGAAGAGATGTAAATTATTCTACAGCCAAGTTAAGAGGCCAAAAAGGGGCAGGCAGAGCTAGGGTTGGAAGCAGGTCATCTCATGTATTAGGTAATAGCGTTGCTCATGGCCCACACCCTAGAAGTTATAACCAAAAAATACAGAAAAAGGTTAGGAAAGCTTCTTTAAGGATGGTTCTGTCAGAGAAACTTAAAGGGGGAGAGGTTATGGTAATTGATAAATTCGAATTGAAGGAATTTAGTGCTAAGAAAGCCTCTTCAATTATCAAGTCATTAGGCCTACCTCAAAAAACATTAATAGTTATGCAAAATTCTGAAATCAATGAAGAGTTGTTAGGTTCTTTAAAAAATATTACTAATATTAAAACTATCGCGTCGAATTTAATTAATACTTACGACATTATGAATTCAAATCAATTAGTTATTACTCGAGAAGCCTTTAAGTCTATTGAGGAAATATGGGATTCTAACCCTAAGAAGCGAGGCATAAAAGATGAAGACTAATACTAACAGCGATTTATTGATATCTCCTGTAATTACTGAAAAAACTACTCTTCTTCAGGAGAGAGGAAAATATACATTTAAAGTTGCAAAAGAAGCAACTAAAGATCAAGTCAAAAAAGCGGTTAGTGAAATATTTAATGTAAAGGTATCCTCTGTCAATATAATAAATAGGAAAGGCAAACCAAAAACTTTTGGAAGAAATAGGATAATGACACCCGACTCTAAAAGGGCCATTGTTACTTTAGCTTCTGGCGAAACAATTAATATTACTGAAGGAACTTAAATTAGATAATTATGAAAACTTACAAACCTACATCTGAAGGACAAAGATCTAGAATTTCATCTGAATTTGATGAGATAACTACATCTAAACCAGAAAAATCTTTATTAGCTCCTCTTACAGAAAAAGGAGGGAGAAATAATACTGGAAGAATTACAATAAGGCACAGAGGTGGAGGACATAAAAAGAGGTATAGATTAGTTGACTTTAAGAGGTCTGTTCAGAATGTTGAAGCAAAGGTAGTTTCAATAGAATATGATCCAAATAGAAGTGCCAGGATTGCTCTTGTTAAATCTGAAGATGGAAGAAAATTTTATATGATTGCTCCTGATGGAATTAAGGTAGGAGAGAAAGTAAGAAGCGGAGAGGAAGTCGATGTTAAAATTGGCAACTCAATGCCTTTAAAATCCATACCTGTTGGATCTGTAGTTCATAATGTTGAAACAACACCGGGGAGAGGTGCTTCTATTGCTAGAAGTGCAGGAACAGTTGTTCAGGTTATGGCGCATGAATTTGGCTATACGTTAATTAGAATGCCTTCAGGTGAGGTAAGAAAAGTCTTAGAAAACTGTATAGCTACAATAGGACAAGTTGGCAATCTTGATCATAAGAATCAAAAACTTGGTAAAGCTGGAAGAAGTATCCATAGAGGTAGAAGGCCGACTGTTAGAGGTTTGGTAATGAATCCTAATGACCACCCTCATGGTGGTGGAGAAGGTAAAACTGGAGTAGGCTTGAAGCACCCTAAGACTCCATGGGGAAAGCCAGCACTTGGTAAAAGAACAAGAAAATCAAAATCAAGTGATAAATTAATATTAAGAAGAAGGTATGAGAGGTAAATATGTCTAGATCAACTAAAAAAGGACCATTTGTAGACGAAAAGTTAATGAAAAAAATATCAAAAGCAAAATCTCAGGGTGTTAGTAATACAGTAATTAATACATGGTCTAGGTCTTCTACAATAGTTGAAGAAATGTTGAATTTGACCATTGGTGTTCATAATGGAAGACAACATATACCTATTTTTATAACGGAAAATATGATTGGGCATAAGTTAGGTGAATTTTCACCTACTAGAATTTTTAAAGGGCATTCGTCTAAATCTGATAAGTTAGGATAATCATGACAGTTAAAGCAAAAACTAAAAATATAGGGATTTCGGCAAAAAAAATAAGACCTTTAGTTAATTTGTTGAGAGGTAAAAAGGCAGTTGATGCATTGAATATATTATCTTTTATGCCTTCCAATCCTTCTGAAGTTTTATTAGAACTTATTAAGTCTGCGATTGCCAATGCTGAGAGTATGCAGTACGGAACTAAAGAGGAATTGGTAATTTCTACGATTTACGCAGATAAGTCTACATCTATGAAGAGGTGGAGAGCTAGGGCTAGAGGCAGGGCAGGAACATT
>CESD01093004.1_pt1 | contig 19751 bp, 2 predicted proteins | sample 531191 | NCBI WGS metagenome assembly CESD01 (sample SAMEA2622021, study PRJEB7988) | marine metagenome | biome: marine biome (ENVO:00000447); feature: deep chlorophyll maximum layer (ENVO:xxxxxxxx); material: "saline water (ENVO:00002010), including plankton (ENVO:xxxxxxxx)" | depth 188 m
AATGCTAACCTTGCAGTCAATGAAGGGTTCCTAGAAACGGCAGTTTTACGTGAAAATGTTGTAAAATTGGCAAGAATGCTTGGTTATACACCTCGTTCTGCACGTTCTAGTAAGTGTGTTGTTAATATTACAGTACAAACACAGGTTACGACCAATGCACAAGGCGTAATTACTAAAGGATATCCATCTAGAATTACTTTACAGAAAGGATTGGTAGTTAATTTTACAGGTTTAGACAATAATAACTTCGTTTTTTCTATTGGACAAGACGTAATTCAGACTGTGGATAGTGGAACAGGAATTGCAACGTTCTCTAATGTTGAATTATTTGAAGGAAATTTCCTCACAGACACATTTGTACGCAATACTTCTGAAAGACAACGTTTTATTTTAACAAATGATAGGGCAGATACCTCTACTTTACGAGTTTTAGTGACTTCTGGAACTGTTACAGAGCGTTATTTGCAAGCAACAGACATTACGAAGATAGATTCTACATCAAAAGTCTTCTTTTTAGAAGAATCTGAGTATGGAAGACCCGAAATTATGTTCGGAGACGGTATTGTTGGTAGAGATTTGTTAAATGGAGACGTAGTAAGTGCTACTTACACTACTTCTAGTGGTACTGGAGCTAATGGATTGCTCCAATTTGAAAATATTGGAACATTTATCAACGATGAAGTTCAATCCGTGACCTCTGGCATAACAATTACGCTAGTTGAGCGTCCAGAAGGCGGTAAAGATGCAGAAACTACGGAAGCAATTAAGTTTTCAGCTCCAAAATTCTATTCTGCGTTTGGTAGAGCAGTCTCAACACAGGATTATGAAGCAATTATTCCAAATATTTACCCAAATGTAGCTTCAATCGCTTGTTATGGTGGTGAAGAAGCGGAACCTCCTGAATTTGGTAAGGTATTTTTAGCAATTAAACCTAAAAATGCAGATAAACTATCACTTTCGGAGAAAAATGTTGTTTTGAAGAAGCTCAGAGAGTATTCTGTAGCAGCAGTTCAACCTTCAATCATTGATCCGTCCATTTTATACATTGATATTGATAGTTTTGTGTACTATAACCCCAATATTACACGGAAAGAATCAGATGTAATCAAAAATTCCGTACTTGCCACCTTAGTTGCACTCAATACTGGATCTGAATTTAATAAATTTGGTGGAAAGTTCAAATATTCTAAGCTTCAGGGTATAATTGATAGTGCAGACGCTTCAATTACTTCAAATATCACTCGTCTCAAGATGAGAAAGAACGTTATAGTGACTCTGAACGCACGAGTAAACTATAAAATATGTTACGGTAACCGCATTAACCAAGGAACGTCCACACAACCGACTGTTTCCTCTTCAGGATTTGCTATTTCTGGTGATACAATTAATACTTATTTCCTCAATGATGATGGTGCAGGTTTGTTGAGACTTTACTACATTAAGGGAAGTGGTGAAAAAGAATACATTGGAGGTTCTTGGGGTACTGTTGATTATTCTATGGGAGAGATCGTGATTAACGATTTGGTGATTACATCAACAATTGCTTCTGGTAATATACTACAACTTAGTGCAATTCCAGAATCTAATGACCTTGTTTCTTTGCGTGAGACCTATTTGACATTAGGTATAGATAATACGACTGTTAATGTTGTAGAAGACACTATCAGTAGTGGTTCAAATCTTTCTGGTACGGGAGTTATACCAGAGTCCAGTTATAGTTAACAAGAATGGCAACTAATCAATCATCTTGGAAGGTCGGTCAGTGGACTACACCAACCACGACGGTTACAACTCAACCTGTACCGTCTGAGGTTACCGCTGAATCGAGATCCCAAATATCCCATAATATTCCTGGACAGTTTGCTTCATTCATTCAGGATGAATATCCCACGTTTATAGAATTTGTTAAAGCATATTATAAATCACAAGAATTAAGAGGATATTGTTTTGATGTTATTAATAACTGGGGTGATTATTACAATATTGACAATTATGGAAGTTTAGTTGTTGAAACTGACTTAATTTCTTCAATGTCAACTACTTCTACAACAGTTGACGTTACTACAACTCGTGATTTCCCCGATGAAGGTCTTTTGATGATAGATGATGAGATCATTTATTACAAAAACAAAGGACAGACTATTTTTAATGAATGTTCAAGAGGATTTGATGCAGTAAAATCGGTTGGAACTGCTAGTCAGTATGTTTTTTCCGAAACAACTGCTGCTGAACATGCTCTAGGAGCAAAAGTTATCAATTTGAACAATATTTTCCCACTTTTCATGTTGGGACAGTTCAAAGATCAGTATTTGTCCACTTATCCAAAGAATTTTGCAGATGGAGTTATTGAATCTAATGTAATTAAGCGAATTAAGGACTTTTATGCGTCAAAAGGCACAACTAGGTCTTTTCAGTTCGTTTTAAGAACACTTTTTGGCGTAGAATCAGAAGTTTCGTATCCAAGAGACAGAATCTTCAAACCATCGGATGCATACTTCACTAATAGAGAGGTAATTCGTGCTACAGCAGTTAGTGGAGACCCTACAGAGTTAGTTGGGGAAGTTTTATATCAGGAAAATGATCCAAGTGACCCATATGTCAACGAAGCACGTATTTACGTTAAAGGTGTTCAGAAAGTTTTCACTGCTTCAGGAGAAATCTATGAAATTGACGTAGATACTAATAATTCTTCAGGAACCTTTGTAACACCTTACAAAACTACTGTTGCATCAGATGTACCTTCAAGATTAGACTTTACAACGATCACAGTTGATAGTACTTTAGGATGGCCAGAGTTAAATGGTCGATTTAGAGTTCAGGATGAAATAATAAGTTATACAAGCAAAACAGTTAACCAATTTATTGGATGTGTGCGTGCTAGAGAGGGAACAACCTCTGATGAGCATATTGCAGGTCAAGAAGCGTTTGCTGCATTCCGAATTTACGGTAAAAGTAACCGAGATGGGTCTGATATTCAAATAAAAGTTTTTGGTGGAACAAGAGGAGTTAATTTAACTAATGGTGGTAAATATTACCTTCCTAAGAGTAAAGTTACAACGCCTGGAGCACCTGGTTTTGACAGTCTTGATGCAATATGGAGTTCCTTCCAATATAACGTTAGAAAAGCACTTAGAGGGGTTACAGCAGAGTTAGCATCACCTGCTGCTGATGGTTCTGTTCGTGTTACAGTTACCACTAGAGAAAAACATCGTTTAAGAAGAGATGACAAGGTTAGAATCCTAAATGCTGCTGAAGACATCTATAATAACGAACATGATGTTGTTGGTATCATAGATGAGTTTAAATTTGAATTTATTCTTGGTAGTGCACCTACTCAACCTATATTGGCAACAGATGATTTATTTTTCATCTCTAGAGAATTTGCATTTGGTACAAGTGTCTATACATCTATCAATAACTTAATCTCTCAGTACACTGCGGATGTACAAAACGTATATAAGTCATCTGACCATGCAATAGTTGCTAGTACAGGTATACCATCACATAAAATAGGTCCTTTTGCTGTAGGAGATGCAGATCCAGGAAATCAACGATATTTAAAGAGAATACCATTAGTACCATCAACAAAGAGTACAAAAACACCTACTCCTATTGGGCAAGTTGGAATTGGTGTAAATGGAGTTCCATTTTTCTCATATAAAGGAGATTCGACTAAAAAGTTTGGTGGAATTGCTTCTATCACAAAAATTAATGGTGGAGACGGATATGATATCGAAAACCCTCCTACAGTGGAGTTTGAACCCGACTATAAGTTAAATACAAGCTATGCTACTGGTATTGTTGTAAAACATGATGATAGTGGTACTGTACGAAGGTATAGGGCACAGAATCCTGGCACAAGTAGCAAAACTACTTACCCAACACATACAACTGGTGCTGTTACACATGGAACTGTTGATTGGGAATTTTTAGGTTTAGGTGCTGCAGCGGAAGCTATTATTGATGGTAGAATTATTGCTATCAACGTAAATAACGGTGGAGGAGGATATACCACTCAACCTATCATTTCTATTACTGGTGGTGGTGCACCTAACAGTACACAGGCAACTGCAGTCGCACAAATTACTGATGGTAGGGTAACTGGTATTGCGGTAACATATTCTGGTGCTGGTTATACAAAAGCTGCAGGATTACCTAACATATCAATTAGTGGTGGTGGCGGTGTAGGTGCTGTTGCTAGTGCTGTTGTACGTGGACCTATTAATGCGATCAGCATCACAGATGCAGGATCTCAGTATACTTACGAACCACTTATTGCTTTAAAATCTGGTAGTGGTGCTGTAGGTTATGCATCTATACTTAATGGAAAGATTGAGAGTATTATTGTTACATTTGGTGGTGCAGATTACTTTGGTGCTCCAGACGTTGTTATCACTGGAGATGGAGTTGGTGCTACTGCGTTTGCTGTTGTAGATCCAACTAGTAGACAAGTTACATCGGTTACTGTAACAAATAAAGGACTTGGGTATACAACGGGTAATACTCAAATTAGTATCGTGTATCCTGGTGATGGTGCTAACTTTACAACTAATTTAACTGAGTTAACTTATAACGAAGCAGCAACTGCAGATGAAATTAAGAAGAATGATCCTAGTGCTGTTTTCTCAGATAGAAAAGTTGTAGACGATGCTAATGGTACAATTGTAAGAGGAGAGAACATTGGAATCTATGCTGGTGAATATGGATACTTCTACACTCCAGACAATCTTAGGTATTACCTAGGAGATAGTATTGAATCTAGAATTCCTACAGTATCAGATCCTTCACCATGGATAGAACAGAACCCAACTGGTCATTCACCGATTATTGGTTGGGCGTATGACGGACATCCCATATACGGACCTTATGGATTTGAAGATCGACAAAATCAAAACCCATATAACTCATATATTCAACCAGCTAGTAGTTATAGAATAAAAGCATCTAGAGCGTCCATTCTAAGCGGTCTGACAGACCCTATGGGAACGTTTATTGAAGATTATGAGTATGTGGAAGGTCTAGGTGATTTAGACCGTTATAATGGTAGATATTGCGTAACTCCAGAATATCCAGAAGGAGTGTATGCTTATTTTACAACAATTGATGGTGTTAGTGGTGCACCTAAATTTCCATACTTTATAGGACCTGATTTCTACTCAGAAGCAGATGAAATCAACTGGAATGGTAATGGACTACAAAGAAACTTTACTGAAGACGCTATCCGTTTTAGAGCACCATATATCGGAACTGATCAGGTTACTGCAAAGAGAAAAGCGTTAGATTCAAGAATTGATTTTGTACTAGCAATGGAAGATAGTACAACATTAATAACATTAGAAAGTGGAGAAATTCTCCAATATATTGAAGATGGTATTGGTTACTTTAGTTACTACCCAACAATTCGTGGTGGTAGTGCACAATCCTTAACAGTTGCAGCTACTAACAGATATTCATCAACTAATATTAATGACTTCCTTGTAGAAGGTGGTGGACAAGGATATAAGGTTAATGATAGATTATTATTTGATAATACTGATACTGGTGGTGCTGGAGTAAGTGCCACTATCTCAACTGTTACAGGTGAACCTGTTTCTACACTCAATTACGTTGTAAATGATGAAGATGTAACAATTGCTACATTAACTACGACTAATAATCACTATTTGGTTGGTGGTGATCAAATTACTGTTTCTATAGGTGACAATGCTTATGAAAGAGAGATTAAGTCATACCTATACAATTCAAAATTCTATTTTAAGTATTTTGACTTAGTAAGTTATGATTTTATTACAGAATGGACAAACAGCACTGCATATACTAAATTTGATTTAGTTTTTGTTGCAAATAGGGTATATCAAGCAACTGAAACTGCAACATCAGATTCTGATGCTAATAATGCTCCAACACATGTATCTGGCACAGTCAGTGATGGTACAATGTCATGGAAGTATATACGGAAACGTACAGATGGTGCAGTTATTGCTACTACTACAAATTCCTTAGGATCTGGATATTTACCTGGCGTATACACTGATGTTCCAATGGTTACTAATGGAAATGGAAAAGATCTTATATTTGATCTTACTGTTGCTGCTAATGGAACCATATCAGTTTCTTCTGTACCAACAACTGCAGATAGAGGAACTGCATTTAAGATTGGTGATACTATTACAGTTAATGATGATAATGTTGGCAGTGGAGGTGGATCTGGATTTCAACTTACTGTATCACAAATTACACTAGAAGCTGTAGTTAGAACTGATGCTGCACATCAAGTAGGAGTTGGTGATATAGTTGATTTTAAAGGTATGAATGCTGCAGGTTATAATGGTGATTTTACAGTAGTAAGAACTGACACTCTTAGAAGATTTACTATTGCAGTTAATCAATTAGCTACAAATGCTGCTCCTAATATTACAAATTCAGTAGTTAGTGTAAGAGAACCTAAGTTTCAATACATTAACGGACATTCTTACAAATTTGATACTTCAGATTCTACTCTCGATAATGTTACATTAGCATTTACTCTTGACCCATTAAACACTGATATATTCACATATAAAAACATCATAGATGAAGTTGTTGATAGTCAAACTAATCAACAAACTTCTGTAACTCTTAAGATTGTAGATTTACCAGGTATTTTCTATTATTTTGATTTAGCAGGTCAATATTCAATAACTGGAAGTTATTTTACTATTATTAATGAACCTCTTGCTGGTACAAATATACTATTATCTAAGACTGATACTACTGCTTCATATGCCACTGCATTAGAACCAGAAGTGGGTTATGATGCTTCACATACTATAACCTATAGTACAAACTCAATATATCCAACTGGAGGAGTCTCAACAATCTCAATTGGAGACAGTGGACGTAATTATGAATCTTTACCACAATTATCAGGATCTACTAGAGCTGGTGCAGGTGCAACTGCTGTAGCAACAATTTCTGGAGTATTATCTGGAGTCTCTGTTACAAATAAAGGTTCTGGTTATGATCCAAATGCTTTACCTACAGGTGTTGTTACATTACCTGATTTTGTAGATTTAACACTAACAAACGTTCTTGGTTCTGGTTCATTTGCAGTAAATGAAATTATCATATCTCAAAGTGCTCAAGGAACTCAAACTGCTAGAGGTAAAGTTTTAAATTGGAATCCATTGACCTCAATATTGAGAATACAACCTCTTCAAAATGGAAGGACTGGTGCTGCAAATAAAGGGTATATTATGTTTACCACATTTGCTGCTAATAATGATAGAGGTAATGTTTTTAGTTCAGATTCTCAAGCAACTGTTAGTGCAGTAAGTGGTGCTCAAGCAACTGTGCTTTGTAGTATTCCGAGTTCAGGTCCTGATGTAGGTAAATTGTCAGAAGTCACTGTTACTGGTCCTGGTTCTAACTATAGAGCAGCACCAAATATCATTCTTGACCCTCCTGACTTTGGATTAGTTAATACTGTAACAATTACTACAAATACAACTGGATTAACGCCTGGTCAGTATACTGGTGTTACACAATCTGCTGTAAATCCTTCTGGTGGTACTAATGTACAATTTACGGTTACTTCTGGTGCTGGTGGAACTGTTGAACAGGTCGTAGTTACCGATGGTGGTGGTACATATAGACTAGGTGATATCATCACTATACCTGGTGATCAGATAGGTGGTGCTACAACTGCTAATGATATTACTGTGACAGTTACAGTACTGACACATGTTGATCCTGCATCCACATTATGTTCTTTAAATGCAACAGTAGATAGCATAACAATTACTAATACTGGATCTGGTTATTTGTCTGCTCCAGATGTTCTTGTTAGTGGTGGTAGTGGAATAAATGCAAAATTCAATGCATCTATTCAGAATCAAGGAATATCTGCAATTAACATAGAAGCTGGTGGAGAATTGTTCCAAAATGCTCCTGTAGTTAACATTACGCAAAAAACAGGAACAGGTGCTTCCATATTATTAAAATCTACTGATTTGGGTAAAATATTAAAAATTGGTGGAGATAATATTACATTTAATTATAGTCACGATAGAACTCTAAAACCAGAGTTAAATACGACCTATAATTTACAATTAACAAGAACTCAAGTTATTGATTATCTTGAGGTGACAGATGGGGGTGCAAACTTTGTTGCAATTCCAGAAATTGTTCTTACTGGTGGAAGTGGGTCACTTTTTGATTTAAAAGCAGTTATTGAGAATGAGGTTATACAAAGTGTTGAGGTTCGTAATCCAGGTAGAGGTTTCTTATCAGCTCCATCTGTAAATGCAAAAATAACTCATAATTGGGTTGGATTGAGATCTAACAGTACTTTAAACTTCCCATATAATGCAAAAATACCTACAGGTACAAAAGTTACATTAAATGAAAATATAGGAACATTTCCAACTCCATTAGCAACCAATACAACATATTATGCCATTGCAGCGACTCTTGCAAATGGATTAGCAAATAACCAAATTAGATTAGCAACAACTCAAGCAAATGCAATAGCTGGAACTTCTATTACGTTTACAAGTGATCCAATTGGAGATACTAATGGATTAACAGAATTTACTCTTTCTAGTATTGATCTTGGTGATATTATTACTGCATATATGAAACCTGCTAATTTTTTAGTTGGAGAAAGAGTTTATCAAGGTACATCTACTACAACCTATACTGCGTTCGGAATTATTAAAGATTGGGATAGTCGTGGACGTATTCTTAGTGTAGAAATTATAGAAGGTGATTTTTTAGCTGGTGAACCTGTCTTTGGTGAAGAATCAGCAGCATTTGGTGAAATCCATGCATTTGATAGAGCAGATGCAACATTTAATGTATCTCCTATTAGTACCTCCGCTGAAGGTTGGGAACGTACCACTGGTTTCTTAGATGTCAATGAGCAGAGAATATATGATAGTGATAGATTCCAAGAATACTCATATCAAATTGCTTCACCTATCAACATTAATAAATGGAAAAACCCATTAAAATTTGCAGCACATCCTGCAGGATTTAAAGTACTTGGTACACAAGTTGTTTTAGAATCTAGTGCTAAAGTTTATAGATCCAAATCTACAATAAATTCAAACTATTCTTCAAATGAACCATGGGCATGGTGGGTAGAATCACCTCAACCAGGTCTACAAACATTTAATGGTACTACCTATGTTTTCCCCAAACCTTCTGCTAGGTCAACTGGTAAATTAGCAACTATTAAGAACTTTGCACTAGGTGACCCAGACTACTCAGCATCAGTTCCTACTGAAGTACAAATTTTTGGTAGACAACTACTAGACATTCAGAAAATCTTAAGTTGCATCTCATATAAGATTGATGATATTAGTTCTTCTTTTAATGGATCTACGACTGCTTTTAATTTAACAATTAGTGGTGCTACTGTAACTACTAAAATTGGAAAAACTTCCATTAAAGAACAATTCTTAGTTACAATAAATGGAATTGTTCAGAATCCTAATAATTACACTTTTGTAAATGATGTCATAACATTCTCAGTTGCACCGAAAACAAATTCTATTGCTTTGATAATGTATTATGATCGTGCATCATATACTTCTAGTTTCCAGTTAGATCAAATTGGAGATGAGATAAAAGCATTCGATACTACTAATGGATTGACAGGTGGTACAGGATATGCAGATGGTACATATACTGCAATTCCATTAAGAAATAAAATTGGTAGTGGTGTTGGTGCAACTGCTGATATTACAGTTAGTAATGGTTACGTTTCTAACGTTGTATTGAATAACTCAGGTGATGGATTTAGAGATGATGGTATTGTTGGAATTAGTGAAATTGGAAAACCATTAACTAACAGTTATAGCCCCTCTACTGCAACTTACGCTCCTAGTACAGGTGTACTAGAATTAACAGTGGGATCACATACTTTAAGTGCTCCTACAACAGCAACTGCCACAGATATTGACTATAATCCTAATACAGGTATTATGACAGTTACACTAGTGTCACACGGATTGAAAGCAGGTGATCAAGTTAAGTTTGCTGATAATTCAATAACTCTTAGTTGTGCTTTTGGTGGTGCTTCAGGAGCAGCTGCACAGAAGACTTATCCACGTAGTACTGACTATGCAAGTGATAGATGGTTAGAGGTATCAAACATCAAAGTTAATACATTTGATGTTCAGGTGTTGGATACTATTCCCTCTACCAACGTAGATCCACATTCATTTGTATCTGCTGTTGCAGGTGGAATCAGTATTGCACAATCTACTGTTAGATTCTCAAATAATGCAATAACATTTAGTTGTGGATTTGGTGGTGGAGGTAATAGAAGTTACCCAAGGTCAACAGATCCTATTGCTGGTAAAAACGTTCCTGTTGATGCTATTACATCTACCACGTTTACAGTCAATGCATTGAATGGAACTACACCTACAAACACTGATGCACACACTTATATTGGTAATGCCACTACTGCCTTGAGTCCAACCTTTGTTGATTATGATGCTTCTCTTGGTATCATGAAACTAGAGTTAGCTAATCATGGACTTTCTAATGGTAACTTTATCCAATTTACTTCAGATTCACTAAACTTTATTTGTTCTCGTGATAACTATGCAACTACAACTGCATATCCTAGAGGATCAGATCCAGCTGCTGTAAACTGGTTAAATGTATTTGATGTAGAAACTAATAGTTTTAAGGTTCAGGTCGGAGCAAATGTAGAAAAAGCATTTACACCAACTGGTGCGACATATACTGCGTCAACAGGTTCATTAACTTTAGATATCGAGAACCATGGATTTACGGCTGCTACTGAGCATACTGCAACTAATGCTGCTTTTAATACTACTACTGGTATTGTCACAATAACTTCTGCAAGTCATGGATTTGCAGCAGGTGATAGAGTTAAAATAAAAGACAGTTCTATAACCATGAGTTGTGGTTATAATGGAGGTGGGCAAGAATCATATCCTAAACCAGGTCAACCAATTAGCGGTAAGTGGATAACAGTTAGAGCAGTTACCCAAGATACTTTTGATATACAATGTCTTAAAGATGCTCCTTGTAGTAATAGTGATGCTCATACATTTGTATCTGCTAGTGCAAATGGTATCCTCCACGCTAAGAGTGTAATCAGTATTGATGATGAAGCATTAACATTTACATGTACACAAGATGATGACTTCTCTAGAAAATCATATCCTCGTACAACAGATCCTGCATCAAGAGAATTACTTGGTATTGAAGCAGTTACCACTGACACTCTAACAGTTAACGTAGGTACATCACCTCAGGTTACATTCACACCAACTAATGCAGTTTATACTCCTAGTACAGGTGTACTAGTATTGACAATAGGTAATCATACTCTTCCTGTTGGTACAGGTATTACTATTGATGTAAACTCCTTGAAGTTTAGATGTGATATGGAGAATGATGGTACTCTCATTGCAGGTAACTTATCAAATATAGGTGCTAGTCTTCACAACTATCCAAGACCAACAGATCCAGCTGCTAAGAGCAATCTTTATATTACTGAAACAACAGGTACTACAATCACAGTTAATGTCAAACCATCTGTCACTGTAAATTACCAACCAACAAATGCTGCATTGAATCTTGCTAATGGAGATCTTTCATTAACTATCGGTGCCCATCAATTCCGTGGAGAGAAGACATTTACACCAACAGATGTTGCATATACTCCTAGTACAGGTATTGCAACATTAACAATCAAAGGTCATACTATTCAGGCAGGTGACTTTGTTCAGGTTGCTAAAGAATCACTTACCTTTACATGTGCACAAGATAGTCATCAGACTAATCATTCTTACCCAAGAACTACCGATCCTGTCTATAGAGAGTGGATTCAGGTTCTTTCTGTAACAAATGATACAATAACACTTAACTTCTACTCAACTGTTGCAGGTAATTCAGATCATATATTTGTATCTGCAGTAGATAACTGTATTGCATTAAAAGGAGATACTATCAAATTAACAGACGGTAGTATCGTAATGAGTTGTGATAATGGTGGCGTTAGCAACCAGTCTTATCCTAGAACTGATACTATTTCATATAGTCCAACAGGTGCAGATTACGATCCTTCTACTGGAGTCATGACTGTTACTCATGGAGGGGGTGCAGGTGCCTTTGTGAACGGTGATCAAGTTAAGTTTGATGATAATGCTATTGTATTCACTTGTGCTGCTGGTGGTGGCACACACGCTTATCCTAGACCAGGCGATCCTGCTAGTGGTAGATGGTTAACTATTTGGGATGCTGACGATACAACCTTCAAGGTTCAGGTATTAGATACAATTCCTTCTACAAATACTAGTGTACATGTATTCTCTAGTGCTGTAGCTAATGGCACGAAGAAAAAGAAAGACTGGGCGTATGATAGACCGATTCCAATCAAGAGTGTTGGATATTCAAATCATGCTGTAACAAATGCTACATATGATCCTAGTACAGGTGTACTAGTAACAACAGTTGCAGGTCATGGATTCTCAAATGGCGAATATGTTAAAGTAAATCAAGGTGCGTTGAAGTTTACATGTAATAAGGATAGTAATGCAACAGTTAAGAGTTACCCAACACTAGAAGATCCTTATTATGATGAGTGGGTAAAAGTAAGAAATGTTACAACTGATACATTTGAGATTAATGTTGGAGTTGCAGGTCCTAATGGACAGCACACCCATACATTTGTATCAGAGGGTAAACTAACACCTACCTCAGGAGCATATAATCCAACAACAGGTGTTATGACTATAACTATTCCTAGTCATGGATTTGTTGCTGGCGACGAAATCAAGGTTGATGATAATGCGTTTAGATTCACATGTCTTGAAGACTTCAATACTTCATACCATGATTATCCTCGTGCCACAGACCCAATCAGCGGTCAGTGGGTTAAGATATACAATGTCACAACTGACACCTTTGATATACAGGTTCTAAACAGTGTACCGTCTACTAATACAACTGATCATACGTTTATTTCCGCAGTTGCTAATTCGATTACTCGCTCTGCCATCAAGAAGCAAACTGGCGTTATTACGTTCAATACTAATAATAGAGATGCTGCTATTACTCATCAGTACGCTCATAGTTTTGTATCAGCAAGTGCTACAGCCGTTATAGCAGGTGGTAATTATACTCATACCTTTGTACAGTCAACATCTGATGCTGTTAAGACTGGTGGTGATTATGTACACACATTTATTAATGCTAAACCTACTTCTGTAAAATATGGATATACTCACTTATACACAGGAAATGCAATTGCTAATCCTGTAACAAGAGGTCTAGTAACATCTGGTGGCCATGAGTACGATAGATTAGCTGATGCAGGTAGATTGATACGAGCAAACTTAGATTTCATTGCAACTACTGCATATGGTAGAATGCTCGCAGTGAATCCTAATTTTGATGGTGATCTCTATAAGAGAAAATGTATTCGTGATACTAAGTTAATTTCTGAAGCAGTAGCAAACAATATTGAGTTTGGTGGAAATGATGGTGTTTATGATGCAGCAAACTTCTATGTAAATACAGTTCATTTACAAGGTGAGGAAGGACAGTCTGTACAGGTGTTTAACCATGCTAGAGATATCTGTCGTGAAGTAATGCGTAATATCACTGTTACGACTAATTACGTTACTGAAGGATCACAAGTTAAGGATCTTACTATTACTAATGATAGTGGAGACAATACCTATACCACAGCAGACTGTAGCGATATTGCATCTGCTATTACAACATTATGGGCAATAGTTACACAGGCAGTAGGAACTGGTGCTCACACCTTTGTACAATCTACATCTGGTAATATAACTGTTACTGGTGGTGGTAGCGGACCTTTCACTGCGGTTGCTCCAACAACATATGATAATACTACAGGTCTCATGGTGATGGAGATTGGATCTCATTCATTGACAACAAGTAATACAGTGACAATCGCTGCTAACTCGATGACATTTACATGTGAGAACGATGCAAATACATCACAGAAAACTTACCCAAGAACAAGCGATCCTGCATATAATACACCAGTTGCTATTACTGCGGTTACAGGAACAACGATCACAGTGAATGTTGGAACAAACCTTGGAAACTTAAATGGTATTACTAGAACTGCTTCTGAATCTCCTGAGTTTCAAGTTGAGATTGATACAGTAACATTTGATGGAGTTGATACTACATTTAATGCACAGGTCAATGGTTCAAACTATTCATTACCTGCAAGTGATAACTTCTTAATATTCTTGAATAGTATTCTTCAACTTAAAGGTAGCACTGAATCATATACTTACACAGGCAGTGCAATTACATTTAATGAAGCACCTGTTAGTGGTATGGACTTCTATGGATTCTACTTTGGTAAATTAGTTCTCTTAGATGATCTTTCTCCATTCTTTGATAATAGTAAGGAAACCTTTACTATGACACTACAAAATGAACCATTCTCATTAGAGAGTGATAATGAGAATGTAGAACCATCAAATAACTTGATGATATTCGTCAATGGAGTATTCCAAGAACCTGGTGTTGCATACTCTCTTAATGGATCAATTATAAAATTCAGTGAAGCTCCAAGAGCAAATTCTCAAGCATCCTTGTACATCTATACTGGATCTGATGAAGATATATTTGTTTCCAATACATTTAACTCAATTGATCCTACAGACAGAATGCAGGTTGCTAGTGAGGGATCTGATCGTTTAATCGCAACAGTCTCAAGTGCGACTTCAGTTGATACTTACGAATATGTTGGACTTAGACCAACCACTGCTACATTTACACCAGTATTGACTAATGGTGTTGTTACTAATATTATTATTGACAATCCTGGTGAAAATTATGAAGATCCTCCAGTCCTTCTATTCCAAGGAGGTAGTGGAGTTGGTGCTAGTGGAACTACTACTATTGAACAAGGTAGCGGTAAAGTACTCACTGCTACTATTACAAATGGTGGTACTGGATATTTAACCGTACCAACAATAGTTCCTGTTCACGCTGTTGATATAGAGAGAAAATCTAGAGATAGAATCATTTCCAATTCACTTGCTTTGGGATGTACATATCTTACTTCTTCCATAACTGACAGTAGTACAACTCTTAATTGTAAGAATATATACTATGATACTAGTCAAAGAATTGGTTTCCCCGATGAAGGCGAAGTATTAATACCATTCTATGATACAACTGTTACTCCAAACAGATGGAATGTAGAAAGAATTCTATACGGATCTAGAAATACATCTGCGAATACAATAACCGTAGCAACAGGTGGTAGAGGATATAGAGGAACCACTGCAGCTGCACACACTGTTTTAACAGGAACATATAGTGCGTCTGGAATAACTTGTACTGTAACTACATCCGCAACTCATAATTATGTGACTGGTATGAAAGTTTTCTTGGACTTTACAAGTGGACCTACAGCAGAACCAATAAACTGGGGTTTTGATGGAGAGTATGCGGTTACAGTTACATCTGGGAACACATTTACGGTAGAATTCCCATTCAGTCAAACATCAAGCGGAAACGTCTCGATTCTGCCAGAAGTTCGTCTGAGATCATTATAAATAACAACAAAAGCTTAATGGCATGGCATTAGTTACTGACAAATTTAGAATATACGCTGCGGAAAGCTTCAGAGATACACTACTGACTCAAAATAAAGTGTTTATGTTTGTTGGTAGAGCTAAGTCTTGGGGTAGTACAGATGTACCACCTGCAGGTGAACCGATTGATAGTTTTACCTATCAGTCAGGTACTTATGCTGATTCTGTTGCCTTTAAGCGTGTAGATATTTCAGATACTGCTCTTGTAGTACCAAGAGTTGATTGGATTGATCCTGCACAGACTACAGGTGGTGTGGGACGTACATACTCAATGTACAAACCAGATTATGCACCCGCAAAAACTACTGCAAACGGATCTTCTAGATTGTATGACAGTAATTTTTATGTAATGAATTCAGACTTCAACGTCTATAAATGTCTTTATAATGGTCAAACTCCTGAATATCCAAGAGGAAGACCATCTTTAGTAGAACCAACTGGTACTTCAACTACTATTATTGAAACTGGTGATAGTCCTGGTAGTTACTCCTATCGTTGGAAGTATATGTATACTATTGATGCGGATAATATTCTAAAGTTTGTTACTTCAGAATTTATACCAGTATTAACTAACTCACTTGTCCAGTCTGCTGCAGGTGATGGTGCTATTGACAGTATAGTTATTGAAAATGCAGGCACTGGTTATAACAACAAAGAATATACTGATGTTCCTATTCGCGGAGATTATGAAATCAATGGTGGAACTCAAGCAAAATGCACTGTAAAGGTAACTTCTGGTTCTGTTGAATCTGTTACCATCACAACTGCAGGTTCTAAGTATACGTTTGGTACTATTGACGTTGCACTTATTCCCAATATTGGAAATGGTGTAAATGCATCTTTAGATGTTATTATTCCTCCTAATAATGGACATGGTTCTGATGCTGTTAGAGAATTGGGTGCATATCGTTTAATGTTTACTAGTAAATTAGAAACTAGTAGTGCATTTGTGGATTTTCCAAACGATTTGACTTATAGAAGAGTTGGATTAGTTTTAAATCCTTTTGATTACAACACAACAACTGTTTGTAGTCAGAATACTAGATCTGCTGTAAAGGCAATGATACTTCCACAAGGAACAAGTCCCTCCGTTCCAGGAGCACCCACTGGTGCATTTGCTCCTGGTGAAACTATCACTCAGACAACTACAAATGCAAAAGGATTTGTTGTATCATATGATACAACAACTAGAGTATTGAAATATTATCAAGACTCAGTTGATGGCACACAGAATGGAAATGTGATTGCATTCTCTGGTGCTAACCAGATTACATCATCTCAAAATGCTTATACTGCAACTCCAGACACAACGTTTGGAACATCAGCTAACCAAGAAACACAGATACAAATTGGTGTCTCTGTGTATGAATTAGGTCTTTCCTTCGTTGGTGGATACGCTAATCAAGAAATCCAAACTAACTCTGGAGAAATCCTCTACATAGATAACAGAAACCCAATAACAAGATCTGCGGATCAAAACGAAGAGCTCAAAGTAGTAATTGAATTCTAAATGGCACAGAATACCAACCTTAATATAGCTCCTTACTTCGACGACTTTGACTCTAGTAAGGGCTTCCTAAAAGTACTTTTCAAACCTGGCTATCCAGTACAGGCTAGGGAACTTACTACGCTGCAAAGTTTACTGCAGAATCAGATCGACTCCTTTGGACAAGGTGTTTATAAAGAAGGTGCTCAGGTAATTCCTGGTGGTATCACATTGAATAAAGATGTTGCATGTATAATCATTCAAAACAATTATCTTAATCTTGACGTTGAATTATATCGTACTCAACTTGATAACTTAGTTCTTAAAGGTTCTACCTCTGGTGTTCGTGCTCGTGTCTTATTTTCTATTAGTTCTACTACATCTACTAGAAATAATATAACTTTTTACATAAATTACTTACAAAAAGCAGACGATAACGTTACAACCAACTTTACAGATGGAGAAACACTCACCTGCGAAAGCGACATTACTTACTCGGCTACAACTATTGCTGCTAATACACCTCTTGCTCAACTCTTAAACTCGAATGCAAATTCTAAGGGTTCTACTGCTAACGTTGGTGCAGGTGTTTATTATGTTCGAGGATATTTTGCTCCTGTACATGAGCAAACTCTTATATTAGATCAGTACGGAACTGATCCAACATATAAAGTAGGTTTAAAGGTAGAAGAAAAAATTATAACTGCCGATGAAGATGAAACTTTATATGATAATGCTATAGGAAGTACAAATTTCTCAGCACCTGGTGCAGATAGGTTTAAGATTAATTTAACTTTAGTTAAAAAAGCAATTGCAGATCCTAACTCTGCTGACTTTATAGAACTACTTAGAACTAATGTTGGAGAAATTGAGAAGAAGGTAGAGAGAAGTGACCTTGGATTTATTAATGATGTACTTGCCACTAGAACTAAAGAGGAATCTGGTGACTATTATGTCAAGAAATTTGAGATAGATGCTAGAGAAAATCTTAATGATGGATTTAATAATGGTGTATATTCATTAGGTGCTACAACTGGAGATGGTAATACAGCTGATGAAGCGAACATAGCAATACAATTATCCAGTGGTCAAGCTTATATTTCTGGATATAGAACAGAACGTCTATCCACAACATATAAGGATGTAAATAAACCAAGAACTTTTGTCGGAGAGAACAACAAATATATTGCTACTGATATTGGAAATTATGTCTTTATGACAAATGCCCACAAAGCACCTGCCATATATGAAGTTATTAACTTAAGAGATGAAATAACTGGAACTCCTGGTACTGCAGCTGGTAATATTATTGGTCAAACAAGAGTTCTTAACTTTGCTTATGAATCAGGTACGGTTAACAACCAAAGTACGGTTTACCGTACAAACTTAGTTGATACTAAGTTTTTCACTAAACTTGACTGCCAATCTAATGTAAATTGGCAGTTAGGCGACTTTGTTGTAGGTAGAACTTCTGGTGCTACTGGATTCGTAGCAATTACTAATTCATCTAGTCAAGTAGGATATCTTAGTGATGTAATAGGAACATTTACACAAAACGAACAATTAGATTTAAACACAGCAAGTAGCGGTACTAATATTGGACAGTTAGATAATAATACTTCTTCTGTTAAATCTTATAACTTTAGTGATGTAAAGTCATATAGTTTTGGAAGTAATGGAACTGCCGATTCAGTATTGGATGTCAAGGTAGCATTACCTGGTTCAGGTCCTATTATCTCGACTGAAAGTGGGTCTGGTACGTCTCAAACTGCGACTGTAACTGCAACTCTTTCTAACTTTAATGTTCAGTTAAAAGTGGGTGATATTGTTGAATTTACAAATGCTAACATAGCACACAAAGTTAAAGTTACTGCTGTTACTGATGCATTCAACTTTAATGTACAGAAGATTGAAGCTGGTGCTGGTGATATAACCGCTACTGCTATTACTGGTCAGATAGTTAGATCACGTCCTGAAGTTAAAGAAGCACAAAAGAATAAATTAGTTACTGCTCTTGGATATGATGCAGTAAAAAATACTAATAAGAATAATACTCAGAATCCAACAGGATCATTTAGAAAATATTTTGCTGGTGGAGCAGCATCTGGAGGGCAACTTGGTTTTAATGCAGGTTCTGGTCTTGTATTTACCAATACTACTAATAATGATACATTCTTGCTTATTAACAATACTAATGGTGATTTGTTACAAGCACCCTCTACTGACGTAGCTACTGGGCAAAATGTTCAAGTTAGTGGATTGTCAGGTACTAATAATTACTCTTTAATTGCTACAGTTAGTGCTTCCGATAGATCTGCTAAGGGAAAAACTACAGAGAGGATGAAAGTCCTTAAAATAGATAAGAGTTTTGCTGCTGGTGTTAATGGGCTAACACAAGAAAACGCTATAGGAGATGGGTATGGATATAGAGTAGATGATGCTAGAATCGCACTTGGAAGTGGAGATGTATTTAAGATAAAAGCAATATACGAAGCTAATGGTAGCACTGCAACTGCGGACAATACAATACCTAATATGCTGTTTACCAACTTAGTTGGTACTCTTTCTACTGATGAAGTAATAACTGGAGATACATCTGGTGCAAGAGGAAGAATAGTTGCTGTTGGTGGTAATAGTAATCAAAT